>Ga0310810_10000061_pt1 | contig 121975 bp, 116 predicted proteins | sample NCmetagenome_FD_207641 | JGI IMG/M metagenome (GOLD analysis project Ga0310810, IMG submission 207641) | Soil microbial communities from experimental microcosm in Duke University, North Carolina, United States - NC | ecosystem: Engineered > Artificial ecosystem > Soil microcosm > Unclassified... | reverse complement strand
GAACGGAGAGCCGCACGCGCTTTGAACCGCAGCCTCAAGCTTCCCTGGGAGACGCACCAGCACACTTGAGTGAAGACGAGCAAGCAGTATGGGCAGAGATCGCATCCCTCTTCGCCTCCGGAGTGGCAACCAACCAGGACCGAATTGCTTTTGAGTTACTGGCCTGCCTTATTTCTCAATTTCGAAACAATCGAGCAGGACTGAAGGCGGGAGAACTGTCGTTGCTCTCTAGTCTGCTCGGCAGATTTGGGCTGACACCTTCGGATCGTTCGAGAGTTTGCATCAGTCGGAACAGTAGCAAGGACGCCTTGGATGAATTTCTGGCGACGCGACGTCATTGAAATGGGTAGGGTCGTTCAAATTGTTGGCTACAAACGTGCTCGCGAAGCCGGCGGCATCCAGTATAGAAATCCGCGCTATCTTGTATTTTTTTCTAAATGAGTACGGAGCAAACCTTGGGAAGAAATCGAAAACCTTTCAGCCTTCAGATCAATGAAGGCGATCCGCGAAAGCATGGGAGGCGAAAATTGATCGATGCGGCTGAACGTGTTCCAACGGGCTCGCGAGGACTACCAAAGTGCCCTCGACATTTAAAAGGGAGAGCCCGCTCGGCATGGAATTTTCTCAAGATAGAACTGGAAGCAATGGATCTTGATTACAGACCGGACGCATTGGCCCTTGAGGGCGGGTGCTTAGCCTATCAGGCTGCAATCGAAGCCGAGGAACTGCTCATTCGGGAAGGTTTCACGGTGGAGGAGCCGATTGTGCGCAAAGGTGTGGTTGTCGGCTCAGCTCGGCGTAGTCACCCAGCCAATCGCATTCGAAATGCGGGATGGGCGCGATTCCAATCTTTCTGCGATCGTTTTGGCCTCTCACCCAAAGCACGCGAGTCGATCTCGATGCAGAAGGCGGACAACTCTGACCTTGATCTGATGGCAATACTCGCGCAGCCCCGTGTCCCGAGAACGGCTCCAAATGGACCGGCACAATAAAGTGACCCCATCACAGGGCGGAGGGCGGCCAGCGGTTCTGTAAAGATCTGAACCTCGGCCACTTATTTAACCGCCGGCCATGGTTCGCACCACGAGTTGCCGCCTAACGAGGTCCCGACCACATCAGGTAGAACACAACTCGCGCACCAGACCTCCGCAACTAATAAGTGCGATTTCTGGAGGCACTATGGAAAGCAAGGCAAAATTGCTTGGGCATCCGATACATCCAATGCTGATCGTTTTCCCGCTTGGACTGCTCGCCACTGCGGTCGTGTTCGACCTCGTCGCTTTATCTACTAGCGATAGCTCCTGGTTTGGAGTTTCATTCCGGATGATTGCAGCTGGAATCCTCGGTGGCTTATTAGCGGCAGTTTTCGGATTCATTGATTGGTGGGCAATTCCTTCCAATACGAGGGCGAAAAGAATCGGGCTCTGGCATGGTCTTGGAAACGTCATTGTCGTTTTATTGTTCGCCGCCAGCTGGTTCTTTCGAAGACCGGCACCTACTGCACCCAGCTCAGGAGCGCTTACGCTCTCGTACATCGCTGTCTTGCTCGCGCTAGGAACGGGCTGGCTAGGCGGCGAATTGGTGGATCGGCTTGGCGTGGGAGTGGACCGGGGTGCGCACCTTGACGCGCCGAGTTCACTGTCAGGCCGTACTGCGAGAGAGACACCTCCGAGCGAGACTCGACGAGCGGCGTAGTCGAATCTGTTCTTGATTTTGATCAGTGCATAGTTTCGAGCCATGGATAAACCACTCCGAAAACAGCGGCCCGTCGCAGTCATTACCGGAGCATCGAGCGGATTAGGACGAGCCACAGCCCTTGAATTTGCAAGACGTGGCATCTCAGTTGTCCTAGCCGCGCGGCGTAAGGAGGCGCTTAATAAAGTTGCCTTCGGATGCAAACGCTCCGGAGTCGAAGTACTTGTCATTGTCACGGATGTGACTGACGAAGTCGCAGTCGGTAATCTCGCTCAGGCGGCTTATCGACGTTTTGGAAGGCTCGACATCTGGGTCAACAACGCCATGGTTGGCATGTATGGTGATTTTGAGCGCGTTCCGTCGGAAGACTTCCGTAAGGTAATCGAGACGAGTTTCTTTGGATACGTAAACGGTGCTCGAGCAGCACTACCTTACTTTCGTCGGCAAGGCCAGGGCATTCTTGTAAATGTAGCATCTGTGCTGGGCACCGTTGGTATTCCGCACATGAGTTCTTATGTGGCTGCCAAGCACGCGATAGTGGGGTTTTCAGATGCCCTCCGACAGGAACTGCGAGGAACTGGAATTAGGGTATGCACGGTCTTGCCTTCTTCGATGGATACTCCCTTCTATGCCAATGCGGGAAATCACACGGGCCATGAGATCCGGCCCGTCCCACCCGTTTTTAATCCAGCAAGTGTTGCGATCGCCATCGTCAAAGCTGTCGAACGCAACCGCGACTACGTTTTCGTCCCTGCAGTTGCAGCTGCTATGCCAGTGGCACGCGCTATGTGGCCCGGCCTGACTTCGCGCATAGCACGATTCATAATCGACCATTTGCAGATCGGATCGGAAAGGGCTTTCCACACAAGTGGCAATCTTTACTCGCCAAAATCCTTGATCGAAAAAACGGAACACAAATCGAAACAAGGTCGCCGTAAGCGCAGCTGGCCTGTTCTTACCATTCTGGCTGTTTCAAGCGCGATCGCATTGCGAGAGCTTGGAAACGCTCGAAAAGCTGCATAGCAGCACGCTCGCACAACTAGTCGAGATCATCCAGCCAGAAAATTATCGAACCGAGGACATTACTATCAGAGTGCCGCTGCGGACTAGCAGAAGCGAAAAAGCCTCTGCTGCCTGGCCCACCCTAATCACGTAACTCTGGTGCCATGGAAATTTGCGTCAGCGAAAAATATGCACTCGCTAAAGCGATTTCAGGTACTCGACGAGATCATGTTTCTCCTCTTCGTTGAGCCCGAGATTGAATCGCGCATTGTAGCTGTTGACCACATCCAGCAATGTCTTGAAACGACCGTCATGATAAAAACGCCCTTTGTCGCGAGGGAACATGAATAAACCGCGCTCGCGAACGAAGATACCTGCCAAGTTCATGGTCCGATAGCCATGGACAGGCTTGCCTTGTGCATTGATGCTGGCTGGAGCACGTCGTGCCTCGAAGCCGTCGATCTTGATCTCACCGGGCGTGTGTTGATTCCAACCTGGCTCCGTCCATAGCGGCTCTCGGTGGCAACGGTTGCAATTTGCTTTGCCGCTGAAGAGTTCGTCCCCGCGCTCGGCTGCTTCTGGATCGAAATCAATGTTCGGCCGTGGCTTCACCGCTGGCAAAGCCAGCTGGTAGAAGTGCAGTGGTGCCAACTTACTTGTTACCTGGTCGCTGTCGGGATCTGTGGAGACATGTCCCAGTTTGGCCTTCGCAGCGATTGGGAACTGTTCGGGATTATCGAATCGCTCGTCGAAGAAGGTCCCTTTCCCGTGCATCTCATTCACCGCCACAAATGCATTCCAATAGGTGACAGTGCCCCAACCCCCAGTCCAGGTATGTAAGTTGTGACCCGAAAGACCGCGAGCATTCGGAATCAGCGTGGCACCAGGAACATGTGTTGCGGTGACTACGCCATTCGTGACTTGCTGCGGATTGAATGCTTTGCCGTCCAGGAACAGTTCAGCATCGAACTTTCCTGGTCCCCAACTGTTTAGGATCGCTCGTACCTGGGCTTCACTAATGCTTGGATCGGCTAGGCGTAACAGATCTACGACAGGCTGCAGGTTGGGTGCACTGGCAAGGATGGCCCCTACATTGAGATCACGATTGGCAAGGCCATCGATTCTGCGTCCAATACCAGGAGCGACTGAATTATTTACCGTCGAGTGACAGAAGGCGCAGGTTAGTCCAACCGAGCTTAACGTACCCGATGAATTGAAAACTCCGACTACGCCCAGGACCGCATTCAGCTTGATCAGGAGCCTTGTTACGGTGGGGTCATGCAAATTTATGGTTCTGTTCTTGATTGATTGAATCACTTCGGGCGGAAGCGCCTCAGAATCGACCTTCAGTCCCAGATCAAGAGCTTGCTGAGGCGTCAGATTGTTGATTGTCTGGTGAAGTTTGAGCTTGCCTCCCCAGAAGGTTTGGTCACCAAAGGTATCGAAACGGAAGATATGCCGACCCTGTTCGACCATTCTTTGAGAATTATCTTCTGCGCTTCCGAGGAAACCAAAATTCTCCTGAATCGTTTGGCTCTGTGCTAATAGGAGGATGACGACGACGGGAATCGAAGCAAATAACACGTGTTGTTTTCGCATGGCTTGTCTCCTCAGGCTGGCTACCCCGCGCGGATGCCTTGCTACGGAGCGAGGTTAAGCGTTCTCAGGCGGGTGTTCGACGTACGTATGTTTCTAGCCGTTGGCCAACGAATGCAAAAGATATGTCAAAAGAATGTCAAGATTGGCTGCGCTCGAGTTTTATCCTGCGACCCTTCACTCCTAGCGCTAAGCACCAGTTCGGGCAGAACTGTTGCAATCAGGCATTATCACTGATTGGCTCCGGCAGAGGCCGTTTTCGGCAGGTCAATCAGTGTGGCGATGTTACGCCAAGTACGCGGTACTATGGTGTTTCATGCCCACTGGCGCAAGTCTGCGGACTCAACAACTGCAACGCGGAATCCTGCTGGAATACCTCACTATTGGTTGGAACATGGTTGAGGGAGTCGTTGCTGTCGCAAGCGGGGCGTTAAGCGGCAGCATCGCCTTGTTGGGATTCGGGGTTGATTCGTTCATTGAGACATCATCCGGCGTCATTTTGCTTTGGCGCTTGCGTGCAGAACATCGCGGCACCCATGCGGAGCGGGCCGAGCGACTAGCCTTAGAGTTGGTCGGCGTCAGCTTTATGGTATTGGCAGCTTACGTTGTGTTCGATTGCGCCAAGACTCTGATTCAACGCGAGGCACCTGAACGCAGCATTCTCGGAATTGCTATTGCAGTTGCGTCGCTGATCGTTATGCCTTGGCTTGCGAGCGAGAAACGAAAGACGGCTCGAAACCTCAGCAGTGCCGCTTTGCGAGCGGATTCTAAGCAGACGTCGCTTTGCGCGTATTTATCCTTCATCCTACTTGCCGGTTTGCTACTAAATGCTCTGCTCGGTTGGTGGTGGGCTGATCCTATCTCAGGCCTTTGTATGGTGCCGATCATCATCAACGAAGGTCGTGAGGCATTACACGGAAAGACTTGCTCGGATTGCCGCAGTTAATGAACCTGGCTAGTTCGCCGCTCCAGGTTTACACTCATCCCTACTGATGAACTGCGCCTGTGCAGACTGGTTCGACCTTCATGGATTCAGGATTGGTGAAATATCTCCGCTGGAAATAGAACGCAACATTTACCAATGCGATCATTACCGGAACTTCCACGAGTGGACCGATAACTGCTGCAAATGCCGCGCCAGAGTTAATTCCAAAGACCGCGACAGCCACTGCAATCGCTAGTTCGAAGTTGTTCGACGCAGCCGTAAACGATAGCGTGGTTGTTTTCGAGTAGTCCGCGCCCAGTCGCTTGCCCAAAAAGAACGAGATTACAAACATCGTCACGAAGTAGATGAGCAATGGCACAGCAATTCGCAGGACATCGAGCGGGAGTCGGACGATGTACTGACCTTTGAGCGAGAACATCACCACGATTGTGAATAGTAGGGCAATCAGGGTAAGGGGACTGATGCGAGGAACGAAGTTGCGGTCATACCACTCCTTCCCCTTTGAACTCACCAGGATTTGTCGCGTGAGGAAGCCCGCGAAGAACGGTATTCCCAGGTAGATGAAGACGCTCTTTGCGATTTCTTGAATCGAGACGTTTACGACTGCACCATGCAGGCCCAAACGGGGTGGCAGAACCGTAATGAAAAGCCATGCGTATAACGAGTAAAAGAAGACTTGGAACAGTGAATTGAAAGCGACCAGCCCGGCGGCATATTCGGTGTCCCCCTTCGCAAGCTCGTTCCAGACTATAACCATCGCAATGCAACGTGCGAGGCCGATCATAATCAAGCCGGCCATGTATTCCGGATATGAGTGCAAAAAAACGATCGCGAGGGTGAACATCAGCAAAGGTCCGATCACCCAGTTCTGGACGAGAGAAAGCAGTAGTACACGTTTGTTGCGGAAAACCTCGTGAAGTTCTTCGTAACGAACCTTGGTAAATGGCGGGTACATCATCACGATAAGACCCACCGCGATCGGAATGGACGTGGTTCCGATGCTGAAGCGATTCAGAAACGGCACAACTCCGGGTAATGCCCAGCCAAGCAAGACTCCGACACTCATAGCCGCGAAAATCCATGCGGTGAGGTAGCGATCAAGAAAGCTCAAGCGTCTCGGTTGAGTAGTCATGATTCCACCCCTATCTTCCGAACGGCTGTTTCAATGGCCAATTTGTCGAGACTCTGGAGAGGTAAGGCCAAGAACAAACCGATCCGGCGATCGAGTGCCACAAAGGCATCGCGGAATGCTTTTTGAATCTGATCTTCGGTCCCACTGGTGGCGGCTGGATCGGGAATACCCCAATGCGCCGTCATCGGTTGCCCCGGCCACACTGGACAGACCTCATTTGCAGCGTTGTCGCAGACGGTAAACACAAAGTCGATCTTGGGGGCATTAGCTCCGCTGAACTCATCCCAGTTCTTGCTGCGATAGCCAAGAGTAGGTAGATGCGATTGTTCCAACTGACGAAGAGCATACGGATTGACGAGTCCTGTAGGGTGGCTCCCCGCACTGTAGGCGATGAAGTTCGGTCGCCCTCTAAAGTTTAGGATCGCCTCAGCCATAATTGACCGGGCTGAATTTCCCGTGCAGAGGAACAGGACGTTGTAGCGGCCGTGCATCACGCCTCCTCAGTTGCAGCACGTGGGGCTGCAGCATGGCTTGGCATTGCTGGGCTTAACGGCACGGACGAATGCGCTCATGAACTTGCCATCGACTTGCGGAGCAATGGCATCAGCGTCAATCCCTTCGGCGGCAAGAATGTCGCGTGCATCTTGGGCACGGTAGACACGAGTAGGCTCAATATCAATTTGCTCAAATCCGGCATCGGTTAGCTTCTGGCGATATTCGACATCTTCAAGAGCGCCAGCGACGCAGCCAACCCAGAGGAGAACGCTCTTCCGAACTTCAGGAACGATTTCGCCCCTTGTCACTACGTCCGAAACGGCAAAACGGCCACCGGGCTTCAACACGCGAAACGCCTCGAGGAAAACCTTGTCTTTGTCAGCGGAGAGATTGATGACACAGTTCGAGATGATGACATCAACGGAGTTGTCGGGGAGAGGGATGCTCTCAATCTCGCCTTTTAGAAATTCGACATTCTCAAGTCCCGCCTTCCGCTTGTTCTCGTTCGCAAGGGCAAGCATTTCGTCAGTCATATCGATACCGTACGCTTTTCCAGTGGGGCCGACTCGACGGGCCGAGAGCAGAACGTCGATGCCACCGCCCGAACCTAGATCGAGGACGACTTCTCCCGCGTTCAACGCCGCGAGCGCAGTAGGGTTGCCGCATCCAAGAGACGCCAGGACTGCTTCCTGTGGTAATTGACCGACTTGCGTCACGTCGTAGAGGTTTGACGTGATCGGGTCACAACTTCCGCCAGCTATTGCCGGGGCGGTGGCACCGCAACAGGAACTTCCTCCAGTTGTCACACGAAGAGCAGCTTGCCCGTACTTTTCCTTTACTACTTCCTTGATGTCCGCCATCGCTGTCTCCTACTTGCAGATTTGAATCACCTTCTGAGGTTTCACTGCTTTGTTGCGGGTACAGCACTCGGCATAGAGGAACTGCAATAAGTCCTGCAATGCGTCGGTGTTTGCTGTATAGCGAAGGAACGTGCTCTCGCGTTGCACAGATACGAGGTCCTCGTTTCTGAGCTTGTCGAGGTGGTGCGAAAGAGTGGAGTTAGGAATATCGAGTTCGTTCTGAATCTCGCTTACAACCAGCCCAATTGGGTGGGCCGAGAGGAGCAGTTGCATAATGCGGAGCCTCGGCTCCTGCCCCATAGCAGAGAACATGTCCGCGTACTTGGCAACACGATCATTCACCTTCGGCATCTTTCGATGTTTGCAGAAAGATGGATTACTTGTCAAGAGCCGCCTTTAGGTAACGATCAAACGGTCCTAAGTAAATCCCGGTAAATGAGTTATCAACAGTTTTTCGAAGCGCACAGAAGGATGTTTGAGATTTGTAAACTGCTTCGCGGACTATACTTCCGGCAATCGAGCTTAGAGGAAGAATCTCAAAATCGCGTGGGAGATATCCGTGAGAAACCAACTGATCTGTTTGTTGATTGCCGGAGTAACTCTCGTTGGCTGCTCGAAGATGAAACAAAAACAACCATCGCCTGAACGACATGCCCCTCAAACTGAGGCACAAAATCGGCTTGCGATGATAGAAGAGATGGCGGATGCACAACCCGCATTCAACAAATCCCAACTGGAACGAGAATTTGCTGAAGTCGAACAACATTATCCGGAGCTAGCGGAGTATATGGTAAAGCGCGAAGTCTCGCTGGTAGCCCTGTCGGCACTCGCAAAACCATCTTGCAACACGTTTCGAGAAAAGTACTATATTTCCGCTAGTGCCACCCTGTTCAGACGTTCAGTTTGCCCAGATGAGGCTATCAAGCCAAACGACATCGCAGAGAAGCTGTTGAACGATTGTGAGAAACAGTGTTTTCTCCGTACGGGAAAGTGTTTACAGAGTCCGGTACCCAACGACTGTACCGCGTTCTACCAAGAGTGCCTCAAGGCCTGTCCAGCAACGCGCTCGTTCTAGAACCTTTGTAAGCCAATAACGTGCGACCTTACTTCTTCTCCTGATTGCACTCTTTCATGCGAGGGGTGTACATTCAGGATACTGGTGTAAGAGTGCGATCATTCGCGAAGCACGTTGCGATACTTTGCCTTCTGCTGACGATCTTTTCGGCAGTCGCAGTTGTTGCGCATAATCACTCTAACGGTATCGACACCGCGAAATGCAGCATCTGCGTAGCGGCTCATTCGGCGTCTCCCAAGGCTGCTGCTGATCTCATAGTTACAGCGTTCACATCCCATTTCAACTTCCAAGCTGAATCTAGTCCTGCAAAAAAGCAGATCATTGCGTTCGCACTCAGCGTTCGGCCACCTCCTGCGATTTAGCAATCTCGAAGATCCAATCTGAATTTCAGAATCATTCTTCATTTTGCAGGAGGAATCTATGCCGACTTCTCGCAAGAAGTCTCGTGCTGCGGCTTTCATATTCTCAATCGCCCTCGTTTTTAGCTCAAACTCGTTTGCTCAAGCAGGAAGCTCCACGTCTATCAGCGGAGTCGTTACCGACTCTACGGGGGCGGTTCTCCCCAATGCAGTTATCGGAATCAAAAACCCGGTGAGCGGCTTCTCTCGCACTTCCACTACTGATGCATCGGGAAGGTTTGCCGTCCCAAACGTTCCGTTCAACCCTTATCACCTTGTTGTGAGTGGTAATGGTTTTAAAACGTACGTTCAAGATGTTGATGTTCGCTCGACAATTCCCATCACTCTCAGCATCAGTTTGCAGGTGGCCGGCACATCAGAAAGCGTTACGGTTGAGGCAAATGGGGGAGACCTCCTGGAAAATACTTCCACCTTTCATACTGACGTGGATCGTGGCCTATTCGACAAGCTCCCGCTGGAGAGTCAGTCATCTTCGCTTAGTTCCCTGGTCACACTGTCATCCCCGGGTATCGCAGCAGACTCGAATGGCTTGTTCCATGGAATGGGGGACCATGCGGAAAACTCCTTCACGGTGGACGGACAGCCGATCACCGACCAGCAAAGCAAAGTTTTTTCCAACCAGGTTCCTCTGGACTCTATCGCATCGCTTGAAGTTATTTCAGGTGCGCCGCCGGCCGAATACGGCGAAAAGACCAGCGTGGTTATTAACGCTACAACTCGTTCCGGTCAGGGACTTGCGAAACCAACCGGCAGTTTCACAGCCGGCTATGGCAGCTTCGGAACTTCTACGCTTGGGTTCAACCTGGGCTATGGTGGATCCAAGTGGGGCAATTTCATCTCGGCGAGCGGTTTGAATACAGGCCGCTTTCTGGACACCCCGGAATTTACGGCCATTCATGCCCGAGGTAACGAAGAAAACCTTTTTGAGCGTCTTGATTACCAGCTTTCCAAGGCTGACTCGCTTCAACTGAATCTGGGATTCACGCGATCGTGGTTCCAGAATCCCAACAGTTTCGACAACGTGTTGCACGAAGGTGAAACGGATCCCTCCGGCAACCCGCTTGGACCCACCGATCAAAGATCGCAGATAAAGACATTCAATATCGCGCCCTCATGGACGCGCCTGCTGAGTAGCAATGCCGTCTTTACCTTGGGCGGCTTTGTGCGTCGCGATCAATACAACTATTATCCAAGCCCGAATCTTTTCAATGACCTCTCGCCGATTCAACAGGAGTCCGTTGCTCAAGATCGCACTTTGATGAATGCAGGCCTGCGAACGTCGTTCTCTTACGTGAAAGGAATCCACAACATCAAAGCAGGCGCTACTTATCAACAGACTTTCTTGGATGAAAATGACAACTTAGGCATTGTGGACGGTGGTTTGCTGCCTTCTCTCACGGACCCTAACGGCCAACCCTGTTTTTTGGGAGGGGTTTCAGTCGCAGCTCCTTGCACAGACCTTTTTCCGTTTGATCTGACGCGAGGCGGTGGTCTGTTTACATTCCGAGGCCATACCGATGTAAAGCAGCTTGCGTTGTACCTTCAGGATCAGATCACGAAGGGAAATTGGTCATTCAACGTGGGCCTGCGCGGAGACTTCTACAACGGCCTGACCACGCACAACGAAGCACAACCCCGAATTGGCCTCGCTTACAACATCAAGAAGACGAATACGGTTCTTCGAGCCTCTTACGCACGCGTGCTCGAAACACCCTTCAATGAAAATTTGATTGTTGCGAGCCTTGGTTGTGACAATTCCGTTCTTAACCCGTTGCTTGGCTGCGCGAGTTCTCTAGCGATTCCGTTAAGTCCCGGATGGCGCAACGAATTTCATATCGGATTGCAGCAAGCGTTCGGCAAATATCTCGTGTTCTCTGGGGAATACATCTGGAAATACACGCATAACGCATACGACTTCAGCATTCTCGGAAACACACCGATTTTCTTCCCAATCGCTTGGGACAGATCGAAGATCCCAGGATTTGCAGGTCGCATCAGCGTGCCTGACCTACATGGCTTTTCTGCGCTGATGGTTTTTTCCACCGTATCAGCTCGCTTCTTCCTCCCGCAGGTCAGCGGAGCAGGAACGCCACCTTCGGCAGAAAGAGGAGTATTCCGGATCGATCACGATGAGAGATTCAACCAAACGACTCATCTTCAATATCAACCATGGCAGCGTGGCCCCTGGTTTGGTTTCAACTGGCGTTACGATAGTGGCATGGTGGCAGGTGCCATTCCTCTCGCCGTCGATTCGAGCACGCCAGTAGACCTGTCCATTCTCACAGCAGACCAGCAGCTCCAGGCGGGGCTGTTCTGCGGGAGCACAAAGCCGACTTTGGCAATGCCGCTTGTTAGCTGCGCTCCATCTCAATATGGATCAACGCGAGTCTCAATCCCAGCTCCCGGCACTGCAGATGATGACCACAATCCCCCGCGCATTGCGCCGCGTCACTTGTTCGACGTTGCTTTGGGAGATGACAATCTCTTCAAAGGTGAGAAGTACAAGTGGAGTGTTCGTTTCACGGCGATCAATATCACGAACAAAATCGCACTCTACAATTTCCTATCCACGTTCAGCGGGACCCACTTCGTGACCCCGAGGAGCTACACCGCTGAGCTGGGATTCCATTTTTAACATCGGCCATTTTCGGGAAAACAGGTGTCGGTGAACTCAATGCGTCCCTTCTGGGTCAATTGGCGTTAACAGGAGTTATCACTCATTGACCTGCGCTCATTGAGTGTGATGGCGCTTTTCGCTACTTCCCGACGGGCGCAACATTGCCATAAATCATTGATGACGTACTAGATCACTTGCTGTGGAAGGCATACAAGAGAAGTGCGGCAAAGAAGGCGATTCCAAATGCGTCAACAGCACTTGCTCGATTCTTTTGGAATAAATCCCAGCAAACTGCTGTGAGGAACACAGCAGCAAATTCGAGCATAGCCAGTCTTACTGCCGATTTGTGTCTGCCATTCACGAGTCTCGAATTACCCCGAATTCGTGAGGATTCACGCCAACCAGTGTTAATACCGGGTGATGGATGTAAAAAGCCGGAACAACGCCCCCCAGCATTGTCCGGCTCTTTTTAATGCGTCAGGGTGGATTGCCCTAGCTGAGTGTTGCGGGCCGGATGCTAACACTTTTCCCAGTGTAAAAATGTTGAAAGCCGAAAAATTTTGGCGCATAAATGTCGGCGACACAACGACCATGAAAGTGACCCCGGCTTCAAAGGCCGTCCCCCCCACGCAGTAAAAGGGGGCTGCCGGGGTTTGTCACGATTGAAGTCTCAAACAAACATCGTAAGCGTAATTGTCGGTCATCCATGTTTCTGCTTCCTCGTCTACCGGTGCATACCGATGGAGCGTGAGTTGATGTGTGTTGAGAATACGATGATAGGAGGAACGAATATGAGAGCGATTTCTGGCGTATCAGCGATCTTGGTCTTGTCAGCGGCATTGTGTCTCGCTCAATCAAACGAGACGCCCGCGAACCCTAACAACAGCCAACAAAACGCCGCATCCGCGGGAACGAGCTTCGACGCTCAGCGGAACGGCCACAATTGGGGTTGGATCGGATTACTGGGATTAGCAGGGCTTGGTGGATTGGCCGGGCGGAAGCGAAATTTGTCGAAGTCAGGGGACCGGGCAGCTCACAATGAGGTTCGGCGTGCCGCCTAAAAGGTCTGATAGCAGAACAGGCAGCACTCATGGAATGACAGAAGCTGTATTGGATTTACAACGGCTGATACGTGTAAGGATCACCTGAGCACACAAAATCTGGCTCCCAGTAGGAATGTTCAGTTCCACACGCAGGACAGGTAAGCACGAGTGGCCATTTCGCAAGCTTCAGGGCAGCGCCCTGAAATTCAGTCATGAACTCGCCTATGTAGAGAAAGTGGCTGCAGTGCGAACCGACGCACAACACGCCATAATGACGACTATCCAGCATTTGTGTTGAGGCCAGTTTCATCGGGTAAGCCAGTTGGCAATCATCTCATCATTCCGAAAACGTTTGACAAGCAATTTACGGCGGATTTGAAAAATGTTAGTGGTTCCATAGGTAAACTCGAATCAGGGCCAACAATATCGGAAAATTCCCCCCGTCCAGGCATCCTACTCACCTTCTACTCTGCCAACCTTTGTTGTATGTAGGTATCGAGCGAACACTGGAGAACGACCCTTGACAACACCCGAAGAGCTTTCCGTCCCGAGACACGTTATTGGCCACCGCATCGTGGGACCTTGGATAAGAGTCAGCGATCTTGCTTTACGGTTTTTATCGACCGTTCCAGAACTCTTGTGATCGCTTCTGGAGTTACGTCGATCAACTCTCGATCAATGCGAACCATTCGCCGTCTGTTCCAGTCACCTTTCAATCTTTGATACAGCCAGCTTGAAACATGGCTCGGGGACACTGCTGAGTCGGAAGACCACCTAAGTTCGAGGAGAACCAGGGAAGGTTCGACACTGCGTAAACTCCGCTTCTCCGTGGGCATGCGACTGACCTGGATCTTTGCTCCGCCCGGTATATTTTCGGCGACTCCGGATGAGATGAAACGCGAATCAAACAATCTGGGCAGATCGTTCAATGAGCACTCGATGATGATTGCCATGAAGGGTTCAACTTGGGGAGAAAAAAGGGCCGGAACCGTGCCCGGCCATCCCCTTACACAATGATGTCTCCGGAGAGGAGACACCTAAGAATAGCACAAAAAATCGCCCCTCAATCCGAAGGGTTGAGAGGCGATTATTGACGGTTGTCCGCAGGAGAATATAAATCACGGAAAATGAACAACCCGTCTGCTCACTGGCAACCGTACCGGAATAGGTATTTCATCTCTATCGGGTAATTGGCGTAAATGTGCTTGCGTTTGACTCGATTTTTAGGCCGCTTTGTAGCCTTTGGAACATTCCAGGTTGCCCGTATGTACTGTCTGCTCTCCCACCGTTCCGTAGGAGAAGATAATCTCTTCAAAGGTGAGAAGTACAAGTGGAGTGTTCGTTTCATGGCGATCAATATCACCGATGAAATCACCCTTTAGAATTTGCTATCCACCTTCAGCGGAACCCACTTCGTCACCCCGAAGAGTTACACCGCTGAGCTGGGATTCCATTTTTAACATCGGCCATTTTCGCGACACGATGTCGATGAACTCAATGCGTCCCTTCTGCGGGTGAATTGATTTACTCAAGCGATTACAGTGATTAACTGCAACCGAGTGTTTCGTGTGAAACGGTGATGTTACGCCAATTGGGTACGGATCAGCATGTTGGAACTCGCCGCCATAGATGCGCAAACCTTTTCACTCGGGCCGGCCCGAACCCAAATTGCCGCCCATTCAAACCTGTGATTAAATACGCGGCACGCGGAAGTTTCTGGCCCTCCGTTGTTCTCCACTAGCAAAAAAACCAGGAGGTAACGTATGTCGGTTCGCAGCTCGCGAATGCGCATCTCTTTAGCACTGGCAACACTGATCGTTGTTGCTTTCGGATTAGTGATCGCAGATAACGGTCCCAACCATCAGGTTCGCACGCAGTCTTTCGGCAGCTCAGGTGGAAACATCAATGACATCAGCAAAGCGTTTTGCTGCTCGGGGACTCTCGGTTCGCTCGTAAAAGATTCGTCGAGCGTGCAGTACATCCTCAGCAACAATCACGTGCTCGCCCGTATGGATCAAGCGGCATCGGGTGAAGATATCTCTCAGCCAGGTCTCATCGACAACAACTGCAGACCGGGCGCGATCGTCGGCGACTTCAGCGTTGCGCCGCACTTAGGGACGAACGTGGATGCAGCATTGGCTGCTCTGCGATCCGGCATGATGGATTCCACAGGAGCTATCTTGGACGTCGGCGTACCAAATTCCACTCCTGCGGCTGCCACTGTGAACGCGACAGTGGCGAAGAGCGGGAGAACGACAGGACTGACTTGCGGTCCAGTTCAATCCACGAACACGAGCGTCAAGGTTCAGTACCAGCAGGGGTGCAACCAAGGAAAGAAGTTTACGATCACCTACACGAACCAGGTCGTGGTGGGCGGCAGCTTTAGTGCTGGGGGAGATTCGGGTTCATTGATTGTCACGCAGAGCGCAGCACATCCGACGGCGTTATTGTTTGCAGGCAGTAGCAGCACGACAATAGGTAATCCAATCTCTGAGGTGCTGACACAGGTGAGTTCGAGCCTAAATAAAACAGTAAGTTTCGTGGGAAGTTCGAGTCGCACTGCAAATGTGACGTGTCCAGCAGCGGGCGGAGCCGCACCACGCAGCCGACCGTCGCAGTTCGGTTTGGATCGTGCTGCTGCAGCGCAAAGAGCGCATGTGGAAAGACTAATGGCTGATCCAGCAGTTTTGGCTGTAGGTGTGGGCGCAAGCGAGAAGAATCCCAGCCAAGCTGTGGTGAACATCTATCTCGAAACGGGACGTGCGCATGGCCCTATTCCTTCCGAGATCGACGGAGTCAAAACACAGGTCATCCGGACGGATCTGATACGCGCATATGGCTGGAATGAAAAGAATCGCGCTTCGGGAAATTCTTGCTCTGCGAAAGCCGACTAATTCGGCCAAAATGTAGTCTGAGAGAGGGTTGGATGCTTCCAACCCTTTTTTCATTTGGGCTAATCCTGGGCAGCTTGACACGCCTCTAAGCTCATCGTCTTCGTTCTCGCGTGTTCCACAACGCTTTCAGGCTGATCGAGGTTGGCATAATCAGGCGATCACGCTTATTGATTTCCGCTGGCGTCTTTGCACCATTTCAGTTGCAGTGTAGAATGCTCCACCAGTAATCGGGTGCAATGGCGAGCATTCGAGACCTCCCCCAGCGCAGACCTGCGCTACCCACTAACGGAGTACAAACCTATGGAGAAAACGATTGCTCGGTGGAGCTACTGGCTAGGCGTCACATGTGTCGTCGTAGCTACGGCGTGGAAGGCTGGGAACGCGTTCGCGTTGTGGCGGGCGCTGCCGCCAACACCAGCCGACATCTCATATTGGTCGTTTTACAACGCCAGTCTCATGTTCTTTGCTACGAGTATTGCTTCGGCATGTCGTGTCTGGCTCAAGTCGTTTAACAGAGAAGTTGGGATTAGGAAACGGCCAACGATAGAGTCTTCCGATGGCACTGAACTAAAGGCACCCTCTTCTATTGCGGCTTGAGTGAGTTTCGGTATTCGCCTCAATGAGTGTAATGGCGATATATCGCCAAAATTAGCAGCGGACTCAGCTGTTATTGGTCGCCAACCTTAGTTCCTTGAACTGTTAGCACTCTCTTTCCCGGAACGCCAACCTCTCTTATGTCCCCGGTTTGAGTAAACGACGTGTCAGTGATCCTAGACCAAACCTCGTGCCACAGCATTTTCTTTTCGCCTTGCGGGAATCGCAGATCAATTACGAGCTGTTTCCCGTCCCACTTCAATGAGCTGTTGTAATAGGAATCCACGTTGCAGGTTGTAGCTCCCGAGTTGTTACATAGCATCCCATGTAAGCTGTTCGTGCTCTTGTCCCACCAATGAAGTGCGAAGAGAAAAATCTCCCCAAATGGTGCCTGTACATGTTCTTCTTCCATCAAGGTGAACCCGCCTGGGCCGGTTCGCCACACTTCTTCGCCTTTCCCTACACCGCCGTCACTGGACATGCCGCCCGGCTCAAATTTGTAGGTTGTGGACCATCTACCCACAAAAGCCCTCTCCAGACTCTGCATTTCAGGTGCGGGAGTTGGACGTTTTTCGGCGCTTTGCTTGGTCTGGCCAAAGCATGTCAGACACACAGCGGATGCAACAAAGCCGAGCAAGAATGAGCGGGCTCGAAAGATTAAATCCATGGAATTCCTCCGTTGAGTGTGGTTGTTGCGACATTGTAGGCACTGCAGTCACGGTTTCAATGAGTGATATGGGCGATGTTTCAACAGAGTTCATTCTGGCGCAACGCGAACACCCTTCAGTCCTCGTTTTTTGATAGCTACTTGCACTACGCCAGTTCGCTTTGCCTCGACCGCTAGTTGCGCGAGTTTCGCCTGAGCCCCGGCGGATCGGCCTTTCGGCAGCAGCATCGTTTGCTGAATAGTGCTGAACACAACCGGAAGGATTTTTGCCCAGGCAGCTGCGTAGCAGCCGCGTAGACGAGGCCAGAATCTGCTCCAAATAGATCAGCTTTGCCCGTGTCATGCGGAGAGCCTCGAAGACAATGAGTGTCATAGCGATGTTACGTAATCGTTAGCTATCGCATCACAGTGGCAGAGTAGAATCCGCCCGATGGCATTCCACAGCGGACGGGATGCGAAGGAGTCACGGTCGCAGATTACTAAGCCAGTCGCGCCCGCAGCGGCGACACTGTAGGGCTTGCGGAGTTCTCGCCAAAGCCCCGCAGCGCGGGCAATCGTTCAAGACAATTTTGTCTCGATCGTCAGCCTGGATTCTCTTTGCCCTGCGCTGCAGGAACGCATCTAAGCCGCCGCTTGTCAGTCGCAGCACCTCCCGGTCGTTCGATAGTCGGGAGTAACGCCGCGCAAAATAGGACTTTACGTCGTCAGGAACAACGTTGCCTTTGGCCTCCTCCCACGCGATACCGTCTTTTAGGCGTTGTTCTGCTTGGTTGAGAGGCATTGCGGAAAGTAAATGCTCATGCGCTCGCTGCTCCGTCTCATTCATCAGATTGCTTAAGAAACGAATTACGTAGCTTTCGAGTTCATCCATGGAGATCGTCACTCTTCGCTTGTCGCCGATTCATTTCGGACAGGGTCAATGAGTGTACCGGCCATATTATGCCGAGCATGGTGCTATGATCCCGTACTACCCACCCAAATGAGTTTGATCGTGTACGTAAGAGTTTGTGTGCTTTTACTTGTCTTTACGGCACAGCTTCTGTGCGCACAGTCGCGTCAACTGCCGCCGCCTGGCAATATGAAAGTCCTCGGCCTGATCGGTGGGACTTCGTGGTATTCCACCGTGGAGTATTACGGCTATTTAAACCGAAGCATCAATGAGGCATACGGGAACAACACGAATCCCCCCTTGATTCTGTACAACATGAATCAGCAAAAAATTCATGACCTTCAAGCGGCAAATGATTGGGACGGCATTGCGGCGATGTACACGCAAGCGGCTAAGCGGCTCCGTGCAAGTGGTGCTGAGGGAATCGTGTTTTGCGCTAACACTCCGCACAAAGTCTATGCCCAGGTCGCACGAAACGTAGACATACCTGTTCTCCACATTGCTGATGCAACAGGAGTTGCCATCCAAAAAGCAGGCCTCAAGAAAGTTGCAATTATCGGAACGCTATATACGATGCAGGACGGATTTATCGATGACTGGTTGAAGGAGCACTACGGGATTGACACGATTGTACCCAGTTCTGCAGAGAGCCAGCGCGAGCTACACCGCATTATTCAACAGGAACTGCAAAGGGGTATATTCAAGCCCGCAAGCAAAAGCTACATACTTCAGCAGATTGAACAATTACGAAAGCGCGGTGCCCAGGGCATCGTTTTAGCGTGCACAGAATTCCCCCTGATCATCCGGCAAGAAGACGTGAACATCCCCGTATTCGACACCACCTTACTGCACTCACAAATGGCTGTGGACTGGATTTTGGGCAAATCTGGAATGGCGCGTGTGCGTCGCCCCGTGATGAAGTAGTTGTTGAAATCAGGTGTTATCACTCAAAACACAGCGATTTACTCCCAAGGAAGCAACTTATCTTCAGGATACTTCTTTTCAAAATTCTGCCATTGCCACAGAGCTGCTAGATACCCGCCGACAAGAAAGATGGGGAGCATCAAGAGAGATGGAATCGCACTTTCCCTAAGCGAGTGCGAGGAATCAGACAAGGCGATTCCGAGGAGCACTACCGACCCCAACACGAGGCTGCCACCATTCCACGTCGCACGAATCGGGCGTTGCCTCTTGCCTTTGCTTCCAGCCACTGCCTTCGTTCGATCTGGGAGGAACTCAACATGCGAAAGAAAGTATCGTCGCTGTTCCCTAAAAGACAAGCAGTCAGTTAGTTGACGTAAACAGGCGTTATCACTCATTGACCCCAGATGGGAGCCGATTGGGCAGGTCAATGAGGGTAATGGCGCTTTTTCACCACTGATGGATCTATTTGCTTGGTCGCTTGACTGTCACCGAATCTCCGATCGTTATGGACATCAGATCCTCTCCAGCTTCAAGAGGGCCTGAGTATATCGATCGTGTACGGGCGATGATCTCCTCGATCGAAACTTCAGGAATGTCGTCTCGTCGTGGCCGTGTGTAATGTGTGTACACAGCTAATCGAGGCTTGATTCTTGCGAAGTCCCGGGCTGCATCCTCCGGACTGGAATGGTGCGTTGCGAGCATTTGCCGCACTCCCGCGTCCTTATCCAAGAGTTCGGGGCGGGCGACTCCTACCTCATGGATGACGACATCTGCACCCTGTGCATACTTTATGAAGTTCTCGTTTGAAGCCATGTCTCCGGAAATCACAACCGCGTGTCCTCGGTAGTCAACTCGAAAACCGAACGCGTCTTTAAGATTGGCGTGCTTTACTTTAAACGCGGTAACCCGCACGCCATTCTGATCATAGACAATCCCTTCCTCGATGTCCTTCGCCGCGATTGCCACTTGCTGTGGTGAGAAATTGGGGATGAACTCGCGACGATTTTCGATGTCAGATCGATACGCCTTTTCTAGGTAAGACATCATTTCGTTCGTGCCTTTTGGTCCATACACAACAAAGGGCGCGTTTCGACGTCCATAAGGCAATGGTGCGAAACCTGTTAACCAAAGGTCCGGGATTCCCACGGTATGGTCGGAGTGCAAGTGCGATATGAAGAGTTTCACTGTTCCAAGCGGGATTTTGAGTTGCCAGAGCCGAATCGTAGCACCGCGACCACAGTCAAAGAGCAATTTCTCGTTGCCCGCTTCCACAAGCGTACTCGGCCCAAAACGGTCGGGCAGGGGATTCGGGGTGGAGGTGCCAAGCAGCGTTACCTTGAACTCGGAAGCCGCCGGACTTTCTGCAATCGCGCCATTGGTAGTAGCCAGCAGCACACTGATCGCCGCCACGATGCACCGGTAACCTATCGACTTTTGCATTTGGAACTCTCCTCAGCGAGTGCAACTTCCAATGAGAGACGACAATATAATTTCAAGCAAGCGGTAAATCCCGGTGACACCTCGCAACACCCAAGAAGCCACACGCACATCTATCGGTCAGTTGACGCAATCAGGCGTTAGCACAAGCTTGCGCCGTTTATTCGCCTTTTTGATGGTCAATGAGTGTAATGGCGATTTTTCGCCAACCATGGCGTAATTTCCGAATGGCCGACAATCCAACCGGAACAGCACCCAATCTGTTGGGTCGCGTTTACGGTTGGGCGTTTGTTTCAAACCCACACTGTTGAAGCAGAACTTGGAAGCGAGGCTGGGCTCGAAAGCGGTCCCATTTGGGATCGACCGGCAGGAAGACCAAATGGACATCACGAGATGCGTAAGCATGCTCAAGGGCGTCGAATACCTTCTGGTCTTCCTCCGTGCCAGCATAGATGAGCGCTGGGGCATACGGCGGCACGTACCTGGTTCGTGAAAGTTCGTCCAACATAGTAAGCATTTCGCGCGCTGGTTTGGTTTGTCCAATCCTTGCCAGTATGTACCCTCTCAAGCCAATTGGTTTGCTGTTTCCACCGGAAAGGCGTGTTGCCGTTGTGAGCGCATCCAGGGCAATATCTGTTTCGCCGAGCTGTTCGGACGCTTGGCCCAGCATCATGTAGCCAACCCAGAATTCGGGATCAATTAAAATGGCTCGCCGTGCTCGCTCGGCAGCGTGCTCGTAGTCGCGAGCTTGAAAACTCACTTGCGACCCCATGGCTTGGTGAAGCGGCGAGAGGGGTTCGAGCAAGAAAGCCTGCTCCATCAGCAAGCGAGCTTCTTTATGACGACCCATCTGTGACACAGCATGACTTAGCATCGTGTGTGCCCAGGCGTTGCTGGGATCGAGTGCGACGGCCTTACGAAAAGCAGTCTCTGCAGCCGAAAAGTCCCATTCGAAAAACCACTGTACCTGCCCCGAAACGTGTTGTGCTTCGGAGAGGCTGGGATTGGCGCGAATAGCGCTTTCGGCCGCATCGCGTGCTCGAGGCCACATGACCCGTGGGTCCGCATCTCCATTAATCGGTGCGGAGGCAAATGCTTCTGCAAGACCCGCCCACGCCAACGCATAATCGTGATCAATGTCCGTAGCACGGTTGTAGTATTCGATTGCGAGACGTGTCGTCGCAGGCGTCAACTGGTTCCAGAAACGTCGGCCGCGGAGGTACAAGTCGTACGCAGCCGTTTCCACACTGTGTCGTCGGGCAACTGATTCCAATCGCTCGGGCGAGAGGTGCAGCTGGACCTGTTCGCTGATGGCAAAGGCCACCTCACGCTGCAGCGCCGCTATGCTCACAATGTCGCGGTGGTATGAGTGCGACCATAACTGCACCTGATCGCTTGCGCGGTTCAGCGTGCACCGAATTTGCCATCGATCTCCGAGATTGCGAATCGAACCTTCGACAATAAACTCGACGTTCAATTCGGTACCGATAGTCGCAAGTGGCTTGGGGCTGCAGTTATACGACATTACCGACCTTCGTCCAATGACCCTGAGGCGTTGTCGGTCGAGTTGACTGAGCAACGCGATCATATCTTCGGTGAGGCCGTCGGCAAGGTACTCGTGTGACGGATCGCCGCTGAGATTCACGAACGGCAATACAGCCACCATTATCGTTGTTTCGCGACTGCCAGGAGAGTGCTTCGCCTCGACACTTGCGACGAAACGGTATCCTTTGCCCGTCACCGTCTCAATGAATGCTGGGGCGTCGGACGAATCGTTCAAGGCCTGCCGAATCTTCCTAACTGCGGTGTTTACGCCGGTTTCAACATCGACGAAGATGCCGTCCCCCCAAAGTCTTGCGACGATTTCGTCGCGGGTCACCAGCTCACCGCGCCGAGTAACCAGCAGGATGAGCAGGTCCATGGGTTGTCGCTCAAGACGCAGGGGTCGTCCCTTGCGCCGCAGCTCGTAAGCGGCCGTGTCAAGTTCGAAGTGTGCAAAGCGAAGTATTTCTCGTGGGTTTGGTGCGTTCATGCCATCACATGGCAGAAGAGCATGCCATAACTATTGAAGATCTAGCTACTTACATAATCATAAAATCTCCACATCTTCTCCATGGCCTCATGTAACGAATCTCTTCAGGATAGCCGGGTCGTTGCCGTCAGTTTGGCTTCGGACGGCCGAAAGGAGTGGTTCGAGATGATCATTAGAACTGAGATCAATTCACAACGGCAAGTCGTTTGCGCGCGCAGTGTCGCGCTTCGTCCAAAGATGTCACATATTGCTGCCGCGGTCGCCGCTGCAATTATGTTGCTAACCGCGGTCACAGTCGTTCTGGGGCAAAACGTAAGCGCACCCACAAATGGGTTCCCGAGCACGATCGTGCTGCCCGGGGCACGATCGGCGGAGGGTATTGCGATCGGACGGGGTTCAACCTTTTATGCGAGCGACTTCCTGGCTGGCGATATCTTCCGGGGAGATTTACGTACAGGCAAGATCGAGCGATTTATCCATCCGCCGAACGGACGGCAAGCAGTCGGCCTGAAGGCGGATATTCGTCACGGGCTACTCTTCGTGGCCGGTGGGTTTACAGGTCAGGCATACGTTTACGACCTCGAGACTGGGGCAGATCTGGCGACGTTCCAGCTTGGTGGAATGATCAACGACGTTGTCATAACCGAGGATGCCGCCTGGTTCACGGATTCAGCACTGCCTCATCTCTATAGGATTCCAATTGCACCTGGAGGCAAGCCGCGGACGATCGTCGTTACCGGGCCAGCTGCCGATCTGTCCGGTTTTCCAAATCTGAATGGAATCGCTGCGACACCCGACGGGAAGACACTTATCGTGTCACACTCTGCTTTGGGGGCGATCTTTACCGTCGATCCAACGAAGGGTGTCAGCAAGACTATCAATGGAGTGGCGGTCCCGGCAGTAGACGGCATCCTTCTAAACGGCGGTCGAGTATACGCCGTGCAGGTGGATCTAAACCAAATCGCACAGATCGACCTCAGCCCAGACTTGTCCACTGGGACTGTAACTGCGGTTATTAACAGCCCGGATTTCGAGTCGCCGACAACGACAGCCAGATTTGGCGATCGACTTGTAGCCGTTAATGGAAAATACGATACGGGTTTTCCGCCTACCGCTACAACCTTCGAGGTCGTAACTGTTAGGAAGCCCTGACGAATTAGTTCAGGTGCTGGATTCGACGAATCTTAAGATCGAGCCAGCGGCGGAGACAGAGGTAATGGAATGGGCGAGCACCACACCAGGAGGTATTCACAGCCTTGGGACAGCAATAAGCGCCTGCAGCTCCCAGGCTAATTGATAGCGCACTTTAAATCGCTCGCTGACCGCGCTTGCCGGATCAGTAACGACGAGTGGGCGTATGAATAGGTCTTATTAGGAACGCCAGCCGTTCGGCAGCTTTAGGATCACGAGCAATTCGAAGTCGATTGTTGTAATCAGGCGTTAGCACAAGCTTGCGCCTTTGTTCGCCAAAATCTGGGTCAATGAGTGTAATGGCGATCTTTCGCCAACCACGATGCGTAACTGGGATCGTTCCTTCCGCTGAGCGGGTTGCCCATCCGTTGGGTAGACGGAATTGACATGACCTACGCCTCAGAGTACAGTAGCGCCGCTCTCGGCGGCTTTCTGCCGGAGTTTTCCGTCCATCCCTGTAACAAAGGAGAACAACATGCGAGTGCGAATGGCGTTTTTCGTGGCGGTATGTCTTTGTCTGGGTGTCGTGATCGGGTCGGCGCAGGACGCTGTAAAGGTCGATCCCAAGCACTACAGTGTTGTCTCGGAGAATGATCAAGTGCGCATCGTTAAGGTGCATTATGACGTGCACGAGAAATCAGTGATGCACAGCCATCCCAATTCAGTAGCTGTATTTCTGTCCGACGGCAAAGTGAAAATGACGATGCCCGATGGTAAAACGCAAGATATGAGCGTGAAATCGGGGGACACGATGTACACCGCGGCGGGGACGCATTTGCCCGAGAACGTTGGGGACAAGGCCTTTGACTTGATCCTCGTGGAGTTGAAGGGAAAGTAAGATCTCTACCTTAACAAAGTGGACGAAGTTATATGGCAATGTGACAACAGACTGGCTCGTCTCCAGTTTCTCTGCTTTGGGCGGTCCAAGCGTAATCATTAGTAGATTAGCTCTTCATGAAAAAAATATTCGCTATAGCTCTTATGGCTCTCTTGGCGGTCGCCATCGCCTCAGGGCAAAAACAGGACCCGACCAGAGATTCAAAAGGAATGGTTGAGCAGGTCATCAGGAAACTGGACAACGAACGCATACAAGCACAGATCCATGCGGATGAGGTGGCGCTAGAACGGATCTACGCTGATGATTTCATCGGAGTAGGGCCGAGTGGGACAGTGCGAACTAAGCCTCAGGTGATTTCAGATTTCACCTCAGGTGATTTGAGATTTCAGTCCATAACCACCGAAGACGTTCGAGTCCGCGTTTATGGAAATGCAGCGGTAGAGACTGGCCGCTCAACAATGGATGGGCAAGACAAAGGCAAGACAGTGCCCCGCGACACTCGCTTCACCAGAGTGTGGGTCAAGCAGCAAGGCCGCTGGCGATTAGTCGCCAATCATTATTCGTCCAATATGCCGCGTCAGTAAAAATTAATTCTCGCCGCTGCAATTTTGCAGTGTAATGGCGATTATTCGCCAACTTGGACGATCAGCCGCTTGGATTGTCAACTCCTCGCAAGTGCTAAAGGATTCACGGTAGAGCGGTAAAACGATTTTGCCATGTATGCTCGGGTCTGAGGTTCCCTTGGATAACAGCCGACGAATCCTCCTGATCGATGACAGTCCCACCGTATTGAAGGCTTTCAGCACGATTTTGGGGCTTCATCCTGACTGGGAAGTTATTGGGAAAGCATTGAATGGAATTGAAGGCATCGCGCTTTTCCGGGCCTTAGCCCCCAACGTTATCGTGGTCGATTACCAGATGCCCGGCATGACAGGTATTGACGTCGGCCGGGAGCTTCGGAGAATGGGTTTCAATGGGTTGTTGATCTTGTTCAGCCTTCACGCTGGGAATGAGTTGAACAGTCTCGCGGCAAAAGTCGGGTTCGACGCCGTGCTTCCAAAAACCACGACATATCCGATTGTGGGAATCATCGAGAAGATGCAAGGCGACCTGCCGCGCTCAAACACCGCAGTTGCATCTTCGTAGAGATAGTCATCTTTTATGAGTTGCTTTGGGACTCTTAAATCTGTTTCCGAGGTTCACCGATGAAAGGCGAAACGCGTGAACGTTGGGAACGTCTTTGCGAGTTGGCGGCGGATGAACAAGATCACGAGAAGTTACTGGAGCTGGTAAAAGAGATCAACGATTTACTGGAAGCCAAAGAGCAACGGCTGGCGATGCAGCGGAAGCCTCCTTCCGACGAAAGCAGTTTGGTTTCTGACACTGACGCCCATAGGGCAAGCAAGAATGCGGCCCAAATCTCAGCAGCAAAGCCATAACGTTTTTGCTGTATTGATCTACCTCGGAGAATCCATCACAATCGCCGTCGTTGTTAAGCTTCGACTCGCCTGAACTGACCTGACCGCCGCAGCAGACCGCCAAAACGGCTCATCAAAAAGCTGCTCGGACTTGATCCGGAGTTAAAGATTCAATGGCTGACGGAGTCGATCGTCTCATCGCCATCCTCGACATAAGAGCTACGGAACTTGCAGAATTATCGAACGACGCTCGTGATCTTCTAAAGATTCAACTGTCCCAAGACACACAAGATTTCCTACTCCATCATGCCGAGAACATCACGTCTGAAATTGCTGTCCTCCGCAAGCTGCTTGAGCAGTTGATAAAACAGTCGGAAGATTCATAGGCGGAGCTGGTTGTGTCGAGAGATGCCTGACTGTGAAGCTTCGAGGGAAGCAGTATTGTCAATTATCGAAATCAGGGCGATTACACTCAAAACACAACCTACTCTCAAGGACGCAGCTTATCTTCGGGATACTTCTTTTCAAAATCCTGCCATTGCCACACAGCCGCTAGATACCCGCCGAGAAGAAAGATGGGGAGCATCAAGAGAGAGGGAACCACACTTTCCCTGAGCGAATGCGAGGAATCAGACAACGCGATTCCGAGGAGGACAACCGACCCCAACACGAGGCTGCCCACCATTCCACGTCGCACGAATCGGGCTTTGCCTCCCGCCTTAGCTTCCAGCCACTGCTTTCGTTGGATCTGGGAGGAATTCAACACGCGAAAGAGAGCATCGTCGCTCTCCCCCAGAGGCAAGGGCAGTCCGTCAGTTGTTGTAATCAGGCGATTACACTCATTGACTTTCCTAGCCTAAAACATGGGCAACGACTTGATTGGGGGCGACGGTCGAAACCCGTCAGTTCTCCATGCCATCAAAGACAAACAAAAGCCTGCGCTGCCACGTTACGTGGGGACAGTTGTTGAAACAGGCGTAATCACTGATTAACCGGTCGAAGCGTCTTGAGGGAACTCGCTAGGTTACGCCTATTTTACTTCCGGTTTCCAATTTAGCAGGATTGTCAGAGGAGAACTTTGTCGGCCGACATAACGAAACATATAAATATTGCCGTTAAGACCGATGTCATAGAACGACCATGCCGGATGCAAGGGAAGATCGAATAGCTTGTGCACGCTCCCGCTCTCGAACTTTCCAGCAGGCGCTTTGATTGCCGCCACATACAACGTGGTGCGCGAAGGATTGGTAAAGAACAATTCGTCGCTGCGAGGGCTCCAGCGGGGCTGATCTCCGCCATCGGTGCTGATTTGCCAACGGCCAGTAGCCCCCACGCTGTCGGCAGATGCGTTCGCGTCAAACGGAAGTACGTACAGCTCCAGGCGTCCCGATTCGTTGGAAGTGTAGGCAAGCCACTTCCCGTCGGGCGAAAGATCTGTTCCATAGTTGACTACGTTCCGCACCAGCGCGTGTGGCTGCTGACCCGGCTTGAGCGGAACGATCCAGATCTCGCCTAGACTGTTGGGGTTAGCGACAGCATGAAATTCGCAGACAATGTAATGGCCGTCGGGCGACCAACCCCTAGGAATAACTTCGCCTTCCATCTTGAGCACAACACGTTCGCCGCCTTTTCCATCACTGGATCGAATCAGCAGTGAATCTCCTGCGAGGCCATTCTGGTATGCGACCTCACTGCCGTCTGGCGACCAAATTCCATTTGCTCCACCTACAGGGCCGAGTGTCAGGCGGCTGCGCATACCACTCGTAGACTGAACCCATAAGTCTTCACGCAAACCTGCGTAGGCACTGTAAAGGAGCCGATCACCTTTCGGAGAAATTCGCAACCCTTGTCCTGACGATTCCGTGATCATTCCTGGTATTTGTCCAACTTGCTTGCCAGAACGGTCAAACAATACGATCTCGTTTGCCGTTGAACCGGAACCTTCTTCATATGCTATGGTTCCCGGATCGGACACGCTGAAGGCTGCATAGGCGAACTGACCATCGTAGCCAACGGGTTTCGCAACAACCTCCGCCTCAGGTAGAAGCGCGTACCGTTTTAAGTCAAATAGCTGCGCTAGCAACGTTCCATCAGGACGAACGTGAAACAAACGGCCTTCGCGTAAGGCCATGTTGGAGACCACACCCTGTAAGACGATCGGCTGCTGCTTCGTTACGGACGTCACTTGTGCCTGGCTTCCGCCGACGGTTTGCGCAACGAAGGCTAAATGGTCGCCATCCGGAAAAAAGATTGGGAAGCGATGATTTGCTTCCTTAGGATTCAACTTCGTTACCGGCACGGGCTGCCCGCCAGACGCATTTACTCTTAATAATCCGGTAGTACGGGTTCCATATACGATCTCGCCTCTTGCATTCCATGTGCCGCCACGTCCCTCTTGAACCGCGCACACCTCTGAAACAGAACCGGTGCCTACATCGATCACTTTCAAGCTTGAACTCGTGAAGAAACCGATTCGCTTGCCATCGGGTGACCAGAATGGGTAGGAGGCACCAGTTGTCCCCTGCAGCGGGAGTAGAGTTGTACGGTCAAGAAATCGGAGATAAAGCAGGCGGGTGCCAGCATTGTCAGCGCCGCCCATCACGATGCGGGTACCGTCCGGAGAGATCGCCGGCGGCCCGAATAGGCCACTGAAATTGTATGCCACACCCCTCGAAGAAAGTACTGCGAGAGCTACCCGCGATTGTGGTTTTGCTGATTGAAACCACCCTAGTGAAGCACCGACCACTCCGATCAGCAAAATCAGTGCGGCCACGAGCCAACCTAGCCATGCGCTCCATCCAACTCGGTGAGCCGACTCGTTCGCTGAACTATTCGTTCCTGCAGCTATCGCTCGCAGCGTGAGCTTGACGTCCAAGGCGGACTGATAGCGCTCATCGGGCTCTTTTGCAAGACAGATGCGCGTGAGTTGATCCAAAGCACCGGGCACGGAAGGTTCTATCGTGACAATCGGTTGGGGATCCTTTTCGAGCACCGCACTCGCGACCGAGAGCTGCGACTTTCCTTGAAAGGCTCGCCTGCCCGTAACCATCTCGTAGAGAACAGCGCCAAAGCTAAAGATGTCTGAGCGCGAGTCCACTGCTTTGCCTTCGATATGCTCTGGGGACATGTACTGGACAGTCCCGACGATGGTGCCCGCCGCAGTTAGGGGCGAACCTTGGGGACTGGCACTTGTCATTGTGAGTGCCGCTGACAAGAGTGGCGCACTCGAGTCCAATGCATTCCCGGCCGTTATAGCCGATTTCGCTAGTCCAAAATCCAGTAGCTTGGCGTTGGATTTGGTCAGCATTATGTTTCCAGGTTTTAGATCGCGATGCACAATACCTGCACGATGCGCTTTGTCCAGTGCATCAGCAATCTCGATGCCGACCTTCAATGCCTGATGGAGTGGGAGCGCTCCCCTGCGCAAACGATCTGCTAAGGTCTCACCTTCGAGGTACTCCATAACCAGGAAGTCGGTGCCGTCCTGGTGCCCGACATCGTAAAGGGTGCAGATGTATGGATGTTGAAGCTGTGAAATAGAGCGGGCCTCCCGTTCAAAGCGGGCCTTCAGGTCGGCATTCTCTCCGAACGCAACAGTGAGGACTTTGATCGCCACTGTGCGGTCGAGTCGTGTATCGCGAGCGCGATATACCTCACCCATGCCACCCGCACCTACTTGATCTACGATTTCGTAAGGTCCCAATCGGCTTCCATTAGATAAAACCACGCTCTTATCCTGAAAACGCACAGCATTCTAGCCTGAGACGCGTTGACTTGAAAGGATTGTCCTCCTAGGAGAACCCGTCGGTCGTGTACGAGTTAGCGTTCATTGGCCTAGGCGGACCATTTATCGCCGTTAGCCAATTGACCACTTAACTTGTCAGGAATACGCTGTCAACCAACCAGAATCAGAACGGCAGGCTTGCCGTACAGCTTTATGGCTACGAGAATTTCCTCTCTTCCGACTTTGCGTTCTCACACTAAGTTGATTTTCTTCTTGGGATTCTTTGCACTTACCATCTTTGTGGCTCATCAAAAGAATGTGGGAGTTTTCAATCCAGCGTCATCCATTGCAAAGCACTATGCACCCGCGACCTGGTTTTTGCCCATACACGCGTTTTTCGGAATCATCGCAATGGCTGTGGCCGCGTTCCAATTTTCCAACAGCCTCCGCAGCCGGTTCCTCTCATTACATCGCGTGCTTGGATACGTTTACGTCACGAGCGTATTCATCTCGGCTCCGTTTGCGGTTGTGGTCGCAGTGAAAATTCCCAAGTCGTTCTCCCTTGTTGCTGCAAACTGCATGCAATCCTTTGGCTGGTTCGTGACTACGGCCCTTGCGCTATACAGCATCCGTAACTGTAACGTCATTCAACACCGGCGCTGGATGATCCGCAGTTACCCGTTTGCTATGGTCTTCACCGCTGCCCGTACAATACGGCTCTTCGTGCCGGGACCAGCCGATGGGGTGCTATGGATCTGCAGCGCTCTTGCAGCATTTCTGCCAAGCATCTTCCTGGATTGGCCCGCCGTTTCCCAATTCGCTAAAACGAAAACCGCTGGTGCTGGTAGTTAGGCAGGTTCAAGGCGAAACTCATCGATTCAGAACCGGGCATCCAGTCGATTACAGTCATTGACCTGAGCTGAAAGGTTTTGGGCGTAATCGCGATGTTACGGGAGATTGGTTCGCTACAAGAAGCTACACAAGAGCACGCTCTTGCTCGAACTGAACGTGTGCAGAGCCTGAAACTTGTGGACGCCCCTAGCCCAAGAGTCCATCCCTATTACGTTCGCTATCACGCGGTCCAGTGATGTGGATCACCTTCCTTTTGAGCCGCACGAGATAAAAAAAACTAACGGAGGGTGATTATGGCATCTGCCCACAATCTGATCTCATCCGCAGAATTGCGCGAAGAACTGGAGCGATTCGCTTCGATCATTGTTAAACCCAAGGGCTCGATCCTTTTTCGGCGAGGCGATGACCCCATCGGCGCATTTCTCGTGCATCGGGGTCGGATTGGTTTGTGCTTCGATTGCGAGAGCAAAGCGTTCCCTCAACGAGTGCTAGGGCCCGGAGCTATTGTCGGTCTGCCTGCAAGCGTGTCGGGCAATCCATACAGTTTGACAGCGGAAGTTATTCAAGACTCCGAATTCGCGTTCGTGCCACGTCGTTCACTCGTCCAATGTTTAAGAAACGATCCTAATTTTGGTTTCGAGATCATAACTCTGCTCAGCAGCGAGATCTTTGATATGCGATCGTTGCTCAAGACCAAGCCCTCCGATCTCCCAGCCAGAGTCTGAGTTTGCACTAAAAGGCCCTATTACCAGCATCAGCCGCAGCTGTGGGTCGATTGGTCAACTCATTCCAATAGTCACCTTGCGAAGATGACCTGAGTGCATTGCAATTGCTATCAGATTTGTTAGTGTTTGCAATCTCAGACAACTATGCAACTCCCCAACCCGCAACTTGCAAGACTAGAAAGTAGATCAATTGATCGCAACGTACTGGCGAAACGACGGAGCAGCCGGATCGCTCTCAAGATGCCAATTGGTTTGGCGGGCGAAGACTACTTGAAGTCTCCTTTCACAATTCCAGCCCGTGCGACCAACCTGAACCGGCACGGAGCTACCATTCAACTGACTCGAAAGCTGTCGGTGGGTTCGATCCTTCTGGTGCGGAATAACCGTGGGACTCAGATTTCGGCTCGCATCGTGGCGCAGGTGAGCGCAATCGACGGTCTTCATTGCTATGGAATCGAATTTCTCGAGCAGGCTGCCGCGGACAATTTTTGGGGAATTGTTTTTCCAAAAGCATAGCTTCCAGAATCGCAGACTCGATCTTTTTTACTGATCGATTATTCCGGCTCCAGGAATGACTCGTCCTCAGCCAGCTCAACCTCTGAGCCGCTGCGAAGAAACTGTTTGCCTAAAGGGGATAGCCTTCGTGGCATGTACTTCTCACCGATCTTGATCACAGCCAACACTCCATCATCGGAGATACGCACCTCAGATACCAATGGCTCAGTGCCTTAAGAATCATCTCCAGATCAGTCTTGTACTTCATCGCGTCGCAATCATTTCAACTTCGGAAATGCGATCACTTTGCAGGTCGATTTTGCGCCATTGAGCTTGTTGATGGCACTCATCAAAGCTTGAAGTTCTTCGGCATTTTCTTTGCTGACGGGAAGCTCATTCAGGCGTTTTGTGATCGCCTTTTCGGCTGCCGCGATCTTTGAAGAGCTGCGTGCGCGGCGTCGCTCCAACATTGCATGAACGAATATCTGTTGCCATGGGGCTCCGTATGGCGGAGTCTTAAATGTGTTCATGTTGCACCCCACGCGCGAGAGATTAGCACAAGGGCTGCTGCAAATCGACCGGTGAGCGCTGGTTTTCTGCTTTGTCACTTGCAGTTTCAGCTCTGACCAGAGAACTGTTGAAAATGCGACAGTTCGGGAACTTTTAGCCGGGCATCTTAGAGTTGGTTCTGCACTTGAACACTGAACAGGTGTTTAGGCGACGGCACGACTTCCTCTCAATGCCGCGTACGCTGTCAGAGTAGAGTCTAATGCTCGCCAACCACTCTTGATGCTCAGCTTGTATTCCTTTTCTGCTTCCAAAATTCCCAGTTCCAGATTTTCGCAGAGTTGCAATTCAGCGGATTCCGCTTTTGCGAGTACCGATGTATTCACGTCCATCGTTTGACAATCGAGTACTCCTACCTCGAACTGTTCGCGCTCGACTAGTGTGATGTGCCGATACGTTATTTCGCTGCCATTAGGAGAACGTTTGAAGAGCACAAAGTGCCGATGAATTTCATTAAACATGGCGCAATCCATTTCTTCCTTGGGGAAAAAAGATAGGAGCACGGGGAGGAGTGGAATCAGTTTCGACCAGGTTCCTTTCGATGTCAAGGTGGGCCTCATAGTTTGAGTGTGTCTTTACCGACCTTCTTCTGGAAATACATGAAGCCTGAAAACCCGCGCTGGGCAAGGCTTTCGGGTGTACAATCACACTCCCTCCCTGAAAGCTGTCTTCGCGCTTCTGTTCTCTCGTTAGGTGCCGTGAATGCTGAGAGCGACAATCCAAGCCATCATGAGCGGCTTCACCGCCGTCGCACTATTTACTTTAGGTTGGATCTGGTACTACGTCACTCTTGGATGGCGGTGGTACGTAAACAAAGTGACGGAATATCGCCAGAGGGAGTTCTTCACCTGGCGATATCGGATGACAGCGGTGTTGATTTTTGTCCTAGTTTATTTGTTTGTGCTTCGGAAATTTGGTCACAAGTAAAAGTTTGTTTTTTCGTTCGGAAGGGAGGCGGCTCACTTGCGTCAGGCAAAAAGCAGAGTAGAGGACCTTCAACAACGCTTGAAGCGGCGAATTCTAGCTCATATACCTACTTTGCTGTGCATTCTGGGCTTGGCGATGTTTTCGGTCGGTGTGTCGAAGGCTTTCAATTGGAAAATCGGCGTATTCGTATTCATCATACTGACGAGTCTCTTCGAGATCGGCCATGGTCTGTTCCAAAAAGTTTTCAATTCCAGAGAGCCTGCTTCTATAGATAGACCAGACAGATTACCGGCGAGAAGTCTAGATTCGTTCTCTGACAATCATGGCAAAAAAATCGCGTGAGATGAAAAGTGTCCAGACTCCGAAGAACCGTTTGTCCCGTCCGAGACTTCTGATCGTGCCGAGGTGCGGGATTCCAGCTTTTATCAGGTAACTACGGTATTGGAAAAACTAACAGCGCATTCCACAATTTAACCTAGTAAGGCAGCAAGTAAGAACCCCGGATGCTCTCAACGACGGCTGCCGGGGTTTTGTTTTCGAAAATCGTCAAGAGCCGAATTGACGCGTATTCTGTTTTGATCACGGAGCGGCGCATGAACATTTTGAGGCAACTGTGGTTAGATGAAGCTGGTCAGGATATCGCTGAATATGCTGTGATGCTCGCGGTCATTCTGGTGCTGGTGGTTGGCACGATCCGCCTGGCTGGGGTCCAACGCCAACAACGCGTTCTCGCAGGTGGCAAGCTCGATGAACCAGTAGAGCATTTCGAACTGACCAAAAGCAATGAAGGCCGGCAACCCCTCAAGAGGAAACTACCGAGGTTTTTCGTTTAACTCTGCTTCAGCAACCGCTGTATTTGTCTTTGGAGGATTTCCACTTCCGATTTGATTATGTCAGCGCGGTGAAGCAAAAAATCCTCGACATCCTTGGACGTCCATTGCGTCGAGAGACTGTGCGCATCATTGGAAAGGTTTGCCAATTCGGCCGCTCGCTCTCGAAGTACCATAACTAATCGACGCATCCCGTCTGACATTCAAATCTCCGAGCAAGAAGAGGGTCACAATTTGTTCCTCTGCTTCTCTTACTCCTTGTGCATTCCCGATTCGCCACAAACTTTGCAAAGGGCTGTGGATTTGTCTGTGTGCCAAGATAGGGTCAATTTCCCGCACCTGACACAGTGCGCTGGTGCTAGTTCAGAGTTGCGCTTCGTCAATATCGCCTCGTAGTCCGCGCGTTTGTGGGGATGTGAAAGCACCGAATATGCCACATTGATTTCTCTGATTCGTCTCCCAGCCTCAACTTGGGCTTCGGAGCCACTGGGGAACATGTCGGGATGGAATGCCTTGACCAGCGAGCGGTAAGCTTGTTTCACGCGCTCAGCATTTGCGTCATTGGGTATGCCGAGAATTTCATAATGCGTGCTGGTGAGCATTGTCTAAAAGACGCAATTCGACACAATACAAATCTGTCCGTAACAGCTAAATCATGGACGCACATGAATGGCTCTAACGGGCTAGCTTGCTGCCGTAGGTAACGTCCAAAGGATTACCAGCGTGAGCTGCGTTTTTTTGGTCTGTTTCTGCATATTCCGAATAGTCATAAAAACAGCTACGAAGATGAACAGAGCAATCAGCCAAAATTCTAGCGTCTGCTCAAAACACCCTAATTCGGGACTCACGGGAAGGAGGATCCATCCCTGTTTTGAGGACGCTTTCTCGGCTGGCTGGTGCAGCGAGGAAGTACCAGGCCCAGCCGACGTGGAAGATAAGAACACTAACAAAGCCGAACAACATCGCCTTGACCATTAGCAATTTTGGAATGCTCTTGCCGACAATTCAACGGTCGTGCATCCGAGCCGTAACTGTTGTTAACAGGCGTCTCTGACAATGTCGGCGGTGTCAAGGTCTTTTCGAGCACACTGCAGCATGCACTCAGAGAAGAGCGCCATTTCGCTCTCGTTGAACAATGCCGGTCCAACCAAAGGCTCGCATCGTAATCGTTTCAGGTCAGGAACTCGGTCCGACCCATTCGTCTCTTCGGTCGCTACTCCGATCATGATTACTAATTCAGTCTCCCCGGTGAGGGGGAGCAGGATGCCCAATCAATTTCTCGGTGTTCTGCTACACACCATCGCCTGTTCCGAGCTGTCCTGCGTGCGAACCGAACTTTTCCACTGCCCGTAATCCAATCCCTGACGCCACATCCAGTACAAATCAACCGCCAAGCTGCGCGCAATCGCCACTTTCGCTGTTTTCCGTCCCCGCCGCATCAACAGACGGAAGTACTGACCGCGCCACTCTGGCAGACTCCGCACAGTGACTTGGCCCGCTTCCACCAACAGGAAACGCAATAGCGAACTTCCTTGTTTGGTAATGTGACCCAGTCGTCGCCGATTCCCGCTGGACTTTTCCAACGGCACCAATCCGAGATAACTCGCCATTTAAAAAAACCTTCGCTTGCATGGCGAGAGTTTGATTAGGCTGTTGAAAAAGGCTTCATCAATTTCGAAGCTAAGAACAGGTCCGGAGCAGGCGAATAAAACGGCACGCAAGCGTGGCTACGATTAAATCGTGTATACCGGGCGTGGTCTCAGGGAAGTCGTTGACCTCAGGTTTGAGACTCGCTGATTGGTGACTCACCATTCTGAACAAAAAAATGGCCGGACGATCGAATGGTCCGGCCTCCCCTGTAAAGTCATTTCTCTATTGTTGGAGACGACGCAGATAGCATGGAACGCTTAAAAAGCCCGCGGTACTGAAGCCAGAGCACCAGGGCTACCGTGGCTAGCAGTATGATCAGCAGTGCAGGTCCCATGATCTTCAATGTGCCATCAGAAGGCGCTTTGCCACGGGTCATCACCGCATTATATCTGCCATGGGTTTGCAACCACTGCAAGTCCTTATACTCATGTCAAGGAATACTGGGCAAGCTGCCTCCAAGACTGGTGATCTTCGGAGCAATTTGCGTGGTGCGACCTTTACTTTCCGCTATTACGTGGAACGGTTCGGTAGTCGGCATGACGCCATCAGTGCTTACGGACGCCTCTTCATTCAAACTGTTGTTAACAGGCGTTATCACTCACCTGGGCAGAGGTCGTTTCGGCAGGTCAATGAGTGTAATGGCGAATGATGGTGTAAGGAGTTGACGACAACGACGGAGTGGCGGAGGGGGCCCGATCCGGCGTGGCATCCGTTCGGCAGTTCGGGTCTTAAACTAGGGGCGGGGTATACCCAAGGGTGTAAGAGTTCACCTCAGGCGGCCGGGCACGGCTCGATCCGTATCGTGATCTTGACGATTGTTTGACTCTCCGGACGACAGGGGAAGCATCGCGGTCACTAGAGTACCTGCTGCACCACTTTCAACATCTAGACGACCCCCCAACTGGCGAAGGCGTTGCTTCATTCCTCCTATACCCACTCCAACCCCAATTCCAGCTTCGTTAAGTCCTTCTAATTTCTCGGCAGGAATACCACACCCAAAGTCCCTGATTGACAACATAGCCCTGTGGTCCTGAGAAGTGAGCCGGATTTGAACGGCTTTGCTCTTCGAATGTCGAAGAACGTTCGTGAGGCTCTCCTGAAGAACCCGAAACAATGCTAGCTCCATCTCTTTGTTCATAGAGATATTGGAGAGGTGAAGTGATGTCTCGATCCCACTCCGTTTACCAAAGCCTTCTACGTACCACGTGGCCGCAGAGTGAAACCCAGCTTCGTCCAGCAGTGGGGGATGCAGAAGGTACGAAATCGTACGGATCTCTTGTATGGCTTGGTCTGCCAAGGCGTTCAGTTCTGTCAAGGTTTCTTTTTGGTCAGCGTTAATCTCAGAAGCTTCCAGTGCAGCTAGGCCCATTTTCAAGGCGCTTAATGTTTGCCCGGTGCTGTCGTGCAAGTCTCGCGCCACGTGACGCCTTTCCTCGTCTTGCAAGCGCAGCAAATGCGCTGAAAGGTTTTTGAGCTGCTCTTCGGTCTTAGCTTTATCCTCCATTTCCGATTTTAATAACGCCACATTTTTGAGAAGTTCGGCTGTCCTTTCTTTGACCCTACTTTCGAGTTCGTCATGTGCTCGGCGCAGAGCATCTTCAGCCCTTTTTCGAGCCGTGATGTCAATTGATTTTCCGCCCAAAAATACTGACCCGTCTGCTTGAACAACCGGGAATTTCACGCTTAGCCACACGTGCTCACCGTCAGCTTCAATAGTGCGTTCGATGAATTCATGGGCAATATTTTCCCTCAAGACAACCTGGTCATGCGCTCTGTATTCCGCAGCAAGCTCGGGAGGGAAAAGTTCGAAATCAGTTTTACCCATCGGGCTATCGAGGTTGAAGCGTTCACGACTGGTTTTGTTCGTGTACACGTAGTGGCCTTCGCGATCTTTTAGATACGTAGTCGTGGGGCTGTTGTCCATGAAAGTTTCAAAGAGTGAGCTCGCCGTAAGTGCGGCTCTTTGGGCTTCGTTTTTAGCTTTACTGGATTGGCGGGCACTCTCGGCCATGGAAATGATTAAGCTCGATAAGATAAAGAAACCAATCAGGCCCGTGAGGTCGGCTCTGGGATTCTGAAGAGCAAATGAATGCGACGGGGGAAGGAAGAAAAACCAGACTCCTAACATCGTGAGGATCGTGGTGAGAAGGCCTGGACCGGTTCCGCCGTACCAGGACGCAAACACGACAGCGACCCAGACCGTAAAAAACGGTAAAGATTCACCCAGCAGAGGTCTTAGAGCTTCCCGTAGCAATAGAGCTACGATGCTGACCAAAAGGGCGAACCCATAGGTTTTTGGGGTAGAGGCGGTTGGAATATTCGGCCCTGTGAAGATTCTCATGAACCCTCGGGTAATTGAAAGGGGAGTCACAGGATCAGCTCAGAAGTGTAGCATGAACTAGTTTGAGCTCGAACCTTTAGCCCTGATTTGGTGGGCTCGCGATAGTCTTTTCTGCGTCCGGTCTCAGCGCCAGTCTGCTTGTCCTTAGTCGTACAACAATACTTGTTGCCAACAGGCATTATCACTCATTGACCTTCCAAAGAGTCGAAATTGCACCATTAATTGTGCAGTGTACAATTCTCGGCATAATGCAAAGCTGGACGGAAGTCCGCCTGCCAATGCTGGCGTGGGGATACTCCCGCGTTCTCACTATCGAAATTGATTGTCCACGATGCGGCTTATATCGGGCTGAGCTGTGGGAAGAATTAGAGTTTTACCCGTGCCCCGGCTGCGGTCAAGCCGCAAAGGTCTGCCACATCCTCGAAGGCTACACGCGACGCAGTGTGATCAGCGCTGAGTGGCTACAGGTTGAAAAACCGCTATCCGAAAAGGCACGAAAGTGGATTGAGACCGGAGTCGAACTCTATTTTTCCAGACCCATCAAGAAAAACCGTAAGCGACGCGCACGGCATGAGGAAGTTGCGCTACGAGCGTTCAAGCGTGGCCAGAATTTGGGCGTGATCAATACCCGGTCGGCGACACGCTAGGAGATTTTCGCGGAGGCTAAAGTGATAAGTCCAACCGGTAGCACCGAGGTAGAACCTGTAATCGAGGTGATTCTAAAAGTGGCTTCCAACGCCGCGTTTCGGGTACTTGTCGGATGATCTGGTTTCATTGGATTGCTGGCTCACTCCTCGCGCTGGCATGGTTTTCGCGCATTGTTGAAGCCGCTTTCGGTATGCCGCACGTCACCGATGTCACCTCTCCTGAGTGGAACATCAAACCTGCATGTCAGGGCGGAGATCCACGAGTTAGCATTATTGTTCCCGCCTGCAACGAAGAAGAAACAATTCGTGAGACTTTGCGCCGCTTGCTTCTCCTGGACTATGCGAACTATGAAGTCTTGGTGGTTAATGATCGCTCGTCCGACGCCACGGGAGCCATCATCGACGATGTTTCCGCATCACCGGAAGCTCATGGCATCCTCCACGCAGTCCATATCCAGCAACTGCCCCCAGGATGGCTCGGCAAAACGCATGCGATGTGGCAAGCCTCTCTACGCGCCACGGGTGAGTGGTTGTTGTTTACAGATGCGGATGTGCTATTCAAACCGGATTCACTTCGGAGGGCAATCGCCTACTCGGAAAGGGAAAAGGCCGACCACACAGTTCTGTTCCCATTCATGATCATGAAAGGCCCGGGTGAGAGGATGATGATCTCTTTTTTCCAGACGCTATTTATGTTTGGACATCGTCCATGGAAAGTCGCGGATCCAAAGGCGAAAGATCACATCGGAGTCGGCGCGTTCAACCTTGTGCGTCGAAGTGCTTACGACGCGATCGGCACTTATCAAGCGCTCCGCATGGATGTGCTTGACGATATGAAACTAGGCAAGCTGATCAAAAATGCAGGATTTCGCCAGCGAAACGTTTTTGGAGCCGACCTTATCTCAATCCGATGGGCAAAAGGTGCGATGGGTGTTGTGCGAAATCTAACCAAAAACTTCTTCGCGGTTCTTTCATTTCAGTGGATTCGGACACTGGCATCGGTGATTGGGCTCGCATTTCTGAACTGGGGGCCATTTCTTGGTCTGTGGCTTGCTCACGGTTGGGCTCGCCTTCCCTATGGAGTGGCAGTCGTGTCCATTCTTTCGATTTACGTCGGAATGGGACTGAAGTCGAAAATTCCGTTCTATTACTTCTTCTTACATCCGTTGAGCACACTTTTCTTCGTTTACACCTTACTTCGTTCAATGACACTGACACTCTGGAATGGCGGCGTCACATGGCGAGGCACAAAATACCCTCTTGACGAATTGCGAAAAGGACTCGCCTGAGCTTATTCGTCGTTTCCTGTGCTGCTCGGATCCTCAATCGTCACGGGAGCTTTATTTCGTTTCCGGGATGGTTTTCCCGTGTTAGGGCGCGAAAAAGTTCCGGCTCTGTAATTTCCGCGCCTCTCAACGTCATAGTCCTTCGGCAGCGGCGGAATACGAGCGGCATCGCCGCGCAGCTGTTGATATCGGCTTAGGATGATTTCCGCCCGTCCGTCATATTCTTGAATCTTTCCATGAACCTCGATCTGCTTGCCTTGCAGATATCGAACATCCCCAACGCGTTTCAAATCTCGAGCGAAAACAACTACAACAAAAGGGCATTTGCGATAGTCTTCGCAAAAATCTAGAAAAGTCACCCCTCGGCCGCCGTCATGGACCTGCACCACCTTCCCGTAAACGCATTTCATGGCGCCAATATGTTGCGACGTTTCTTGTGGCGCTAAGCACTCCGCCAGACACGCAGAAGTGAACAAAAAGACATTCAGCAAGCAGATGAAGAGTGTTCGAGGTAGACCCAAATACCGAGTCACATTCCGATTTTAGAGCGTATTCGGTTAGGAGCTGCTCGGAATACTGGAGAATTCAATCGTCGCGTTCCGAAATGGAAATGGGGTTCAACAGAAATGCGGAAGGACAATAGGAGGCTGCAAGGCCGGTGGACTACCGGCCTTGACACAACAAGTGCAATTTAATTGAACTCAGCTGAATGCTTTTACGGCTGCTGCTTCATCGTCCTTCACGTCGAAAACGGTGTACAGCTTCGTGATCTGCAGCAGGTCGTGGACTTTCTTGGTCAGATTCAGGAGCTTAAGCTCGCCACCTTGGTTTTTCGTCGTGGTGAAGGCGCTGACAAGCTCGCCAATGCCCGAGCTGTCGATGTAGTTCACATCGCCAAGGTTCAGTAGAATCTTTTTGTTTCCCTTGGAAAGTAGATCTTTGACCGTGTCGCGCAGAATGACGCTTCCTTCGCCAAGGGTGATACGGCCGCTCAGGTCGACAATTGTGACGCCATCAACCTGACGAGTACTAGTCTTCATGGTCACTGGGAGGCCTCCTTGCCGTCCCCGGGATTCCCGTGGACGTGCTTGATTAGTTTGATTTCTGTGCCCGTTGGCGACGGGTGAATTTCCACCTCGTCCATAAACGAGCGAATTAAAAAAATGCCGCGCCCGGAAGTCTTCATCAGATTTTCAGGGGCCAGAGGGTCAGGAATTTTATCTACTTCTAACCCTTTGCCCTGATCTCGGATCACGATGACAAGGTCTCGGGGTGTACGCTCGACATCAAGCGCGACCTTCTTGCCCGGATCGTAAGCGTTTCCGTGAAGCACGGCATTTACGGCCGCTTCGCGCACCGCCATGCCGATTTTCATGATGTCTTCCTCGCCGAATCCAGCATCAGCCGCCATGCGGCTAGCCACTTCTTCGGCGCTGTTGACGGTCTCCAGGGTCGACTCAAGTGTATAGGAGACTCGGTGTGCGCTCATTTAGTTTTTGCCCGAAACACCACGTATCACCGTAGCACTCCGTCTATGACTCGCAACCCACGCGTGCCTTGTGAGCCGCGGATCATCGGCGAATCGTGTAGTTTGCCCTTCTGCTCCTTAATTGTCAACGCGGCCTTCCAACTGCCTGCTTGATCCTGCAAGGGCCGTTTGGAAGGTGCAGTCGACCCTACGGTTGCATCCGCCTTCAGATCCCCGTCACACATTCCTTCTGGATTACGTGCGGGCAACTGAGTATTCTCAGGTTCATGAGCACGGTCACGCTCTCCGAACTGCTAGGCTTGCCTGTCTACGACGCCACCGGCCAGGCCAGCGGACGCGTGCGTGAAGTCGGGCTCGCCCCCCAGGAAGACCGTGCGCGGATCGCGGTATTCATCGTAAAAACCAAATCTGGTGACCGGGTTCTCCCGCTCGCCGCCGTGTCAAAAATCAATGGTGGCGTTCGAGCAGCTACGGCTGCTGATACGTGGTCCACTAGCGCGGGAGCAGAAGGCTACCTTTTGCTCGCTAGAGATCTTCTCGACCAGCAGGTGATCGATGTTCACGGCCGCAAAGTGGTTCGCGTGAACGATATCGATATGCACCGCGATGCCCACCATGATCGGCCAGTTCTCAAGGTCGGTTCCGTCGACGTGGGAGCCAGAGGTGCAGTCCGCCGACTTTTAAAAGGCGTGGTGCCGATGGCCGCATTGCGGCCAGTGCTGCAGCATATTCCACCGCGCCTGATTCCATGGGATTTCGTCGACCTAATCGAGACAGACCCTGCTCGTCGGGTGAAACTGAAGATTTCACATGATCGGTTGGCCACCCTCCATCCCGCCGACATTGCAGACATCATCGAGGAACTGGCCCCTGATGAGCGCGAAGCTGTGTTCGAAACCTTGGACGAGGGCGTAGCCGCGGAAGCCCTGGAAGAAGTCGATCCCAAGGTGCAGAAGGCAATTATCGAATCGCTGGATTCCGACCGCGTAGCTGACATTGTTGAAGAAATGCAGCCAGATGCCGCTGCCGACCTTCTTGCGGAACTGCCCGAGGAACACACAGAAAAAATTCTTGAGGAGATGGAACCCGAGGAACGGGATGAAGTCTCCGAACTACTGGAATTTAAGGAAAACAGTGCTGCCGGCCGGATGACTACGGAATTCATCTCCTTGCCAGTTACGGCCAATTCGCACGATGCGATCGAAGCCCTCCGGCATTTCGAGGGCGGTGTGGAGACAGTCAGCACGATTTATCTGGTCGATTCGCAGGGAACGCTGGTGGGGGCGGTTCCGCTGGCTAAGCTTGTTCTTGCGCCCCGCGCAACAGCCTTGCTTTCACTCACCCAAGAACCGCTGATCGCAGCCCATGTGGGTGCCAACGACAAGGAAGTCGCGGAACTTTTCGATAAGTACAACCTGTTAACTCTTCCCGTAATCGATGATCAAAGCCGTCTCAGCGGAGTGATCACTTCCGACGACGTCATCAGTATGCTGCGCGATCGAATCTGATCGAGTTCCACCTACACAGAACAAGCAACTCCATTTATTCTGAAGCGTTTGCTAATGTGCGGTGTGTGCGCTCCGAAGTGTATCCATGAAATTCTTAAAACGCTGGAAAACTCGGCTCCTGGTGTTCCTTGCGGTCGTGGGACCGGGTTTCATCACAGCGAACGTCGACAACGATGCCGGCGGAATTTGGACGTACTCCTCAGCGGGCGCCCAATTCGGCCACATGCTTCTGTGGACGATGATTCCGATCACGGTGGCGCTCGTTGTTGTTCAGGAAATGACCGCTCGCATGGGAGCTGTCACAGGGAAAGGCCTCAGTGACCTCATTCGCGAAGAATTCGGCCTCCGCGTCACGTTCTTCATGATGATCGGCATTTTGATCACGAATTTCGGCAACGTAGTGGCTGAGTTCGCGGGCATCGCGGGCAGTCTCGAGCTGTTCGGAGTTAGGCGCTACTACTCTGTCCCGATATGTGCGTTGATCGTTTGGCTCATTATCGTCAAAGGACAATACAAAAGCGTCGAGAAGGTCTTTCTCGCAGCTTCGTTTTTCTACATCACTTACATCGTCGCAGGAGTGCTTGCAAAGCCGGCTTGGATTGAAGCTCTCACCGCCACCGTCACTCTCCCGCCTAAATCCACTTGGGTGGAGAACGGTTACGTCTACATGGTGATCGGAGTTGTCGGAACAACCATCGCCCCATGGATGCAGTTTTACTTGCAGGCTTCTATCGTGGAAAAAGGTGTTTCAAAAAGACAGCTCAGAGCCTCGCGGATTGACGTCATTGCGGGATGCTTCTTTACCGACCTGGTTGCGTGGTTCATCATCGTCGCTTGCGCGGCCACACTGTACGCGCACGGTTATCACAACGTGGCAGACGCGAAAGATGCCGCCCAGGCGCTTCGACCACTGGCAGGGCAATACGCTTACATTCTGTTTGCCCTCGGTCTTTTCAATGCCTCACTATTTGCCGCATCCATCTTGCCGCTTTCCACTGCATACACGGTTTGCGAAGGTTTGGGGTTTGAATCCGGCATCGGGAAAAAATTCAGCGAAGCCCCCGTCTTCTACTGGCTCTACACCATCTTGATCGTTGCTGGCGCAGGAGTCATTCTCACGCCGGGATTACCGCTCGTAAAGATCACGATACTTTCCCAAGTCATCAACGGCGTCGTTTTGCCGTTTGTATTGATCTTCATGCTTTTACTAGCTAATAAGCGGGATCTCATGGGAGAGTTCGTCAATTCCCGCGTATTCAACGTCATCGCGTGGGCGACCACCATTGCGATGATTGGCCTCACAATCGCATGGTTCTGGTCTTTGCGAGCCGGCTCGTAGCATCCAAAGCGAGTTCCAACCCGCTTTCAGATTATTTTTCCTGATGCCAGTTCACGAACGAGCGGAAGGTCTGCTTCCAGGAAGTCGAATGACGGAAGCTGCTGCCTCTGAACCCATTTCACTTCTCGGAAGATGCGGTTTTCGATTTCACCAGCGTACTCCAGGACCGCATAAAACCTGAGTTCGACGGCGTTTCCGCTCTTGTACTCATGGCGGAATCGCGCCACTTCGTCGCCTATGGTTGCTACGATCCCAAGCTCCTCTTCCAATTCACGTTTTAAAGCGTCTCGTGGCTGTTCCCCTTCTTCGATCTTGCCCCCCGGGAATTCCCATTTCAGCGGCATCGGCTGATGTTTCGTGCGTTGCCCGATGAGGAATTTGTCGTTTCGCAAAATGAGTGCCGCTACCACTTGTTTCATGATGCAGACTCTTCAGAGATGTACGCCAAAGCTCGGTCGAATCCGGCCCGCATTTTGTACGCTTAGCTTTTGGAGCGTTCTATGCGGGTGCCAACGAGTTGGGCGCAGTACTCTACAAGTTCCCGGTCTTCTTTCGTGAATGCAGATGGAAAGTGACTGTCGATATCTAATTCCCCTACCACTTTTCCGCGCACAAAAATGGGAACGACAATTTCAGACTTTGTCTCCAGCGAACACGCGAGATATCGCGGATCTTTGCTTACGTCGTCCACAACAACCGTTTTGCCCGATGATGCAGCAGCCCCGCAGATTCCCTGGTGCAGCGGAATACGCGTATGCGGAGTCATTGCGCCTTGGAAAGGTCCTAAGACTAGGATGTCAGTATTCGCCTCCAGCATATAAAACCCTACCCAGTTGTACTTGAGCATCTGCTCGTGCAGGAGAGTGCAAATGCTCTCCATCAATTGCTGAGCCGATGCGGAACTCGCCGAGAGGCGATCGGCTTCCCGGCGCACATCACTTGTCTTCATGGTTGCTGGCATGGGCCTATCCTAACTCAGCCTTGCCCGCTTCTTGAATCGTTGTGACTCACATCAGTAATTCTGCGGACGCCAGTGAGAACAGGGAAGAGTTCCGGGCGAATCGCATGTGCAAGTGCTCTCAGCCCCTTCATCAGAGATGGAGCTGGTGTGTTCAGGTATTCGTCAGGTATGCAAAATACATTTCCATCAGTTACGGCTTTCATTTTTTGCCAGCCGCGGTCCCTCACGATTTTTTCGAGCGGAACCCTATTACCAGCACCACACCAAGCAGCCACTAAAACGTCCGGATCCCGTGCAAGAACCTCCTCTGGGGAGAGTTGCTTTCCCGCTTGGCCAACAAATCTGCCGCCCGCCGCCGAAACCAACTCTTCCACCCATGGTTGAGATGCAATCAGTGGCTTGCCCCATTCTTCGCAAAATACATTTTTGAGTGGAAGATTTCGTGTGGCTACTTGAAGGTTGCCGATCTCAATTTGCATGTGCTCGATAACGGCATTACCTCGTTCGTACGCATGCACCGTTCCTGCAATCGCGAAGATATCTTTATAGATGTCGTTCAGAGTCCGAGGCGCAAGTCCCAGAAAACGGATTCCAGCGCGCAGAATCTGCGAAACGGCATTCTCCTGATACGGTACAGAAGCAATCACCAGGTCCGGCTTTACAGCCAGAATCTCGTGTTCCTGCGCCGTCCACGAATCCGAAACTATGACTGTCAAAGCAGACCGAATTTCCGGTACGAGATCATGGCAATATTTTGTACAGGCCACAACTCGGGCGAGTTCGCCAATGGAAGCGAGAATGACCGTGGCACTCGGCTGCAGGCATACGATCCGCTTCGGAATGTATTCGTCTTTCACTGGGGCTTTTCACAAAAGCTTCATTGTAACTAGAGGCGTTGCGCCTCAACGCTCGCCGTACAATGCAAACATGTACTCAGAACGCCTCCTCGATCATTTCCAGAATCCCAGGAATACCGGGCAGATGGAAAAACCCGATGTGATCGTCACGCAGGAGAATCCTGTTTGCGGAGATGTTCTTGAACTGTCAGTCCGTAGCGATCACGATCAAATTGCGCAGATCCGCTTTCGTGCTAAGGGTTGCGTTCCTGCCGTAGCGTGTGGGTCCGCGATCACAGAACTGGCGCAGGGCAAAATGCTTGCGGAAATAACAAATCTCACTCGCGAGAATCTTATCGAGTACGTGGGCGGTTTGCCCGCCGCATCTTCCCACGCTGCCCAACTCGCGATCGATGCTTTACATCAAGCACTAGAGAAGATTTCTTCAAATCGCGCCTGAAGACCGAGCGTTTACCTGTTCGGGAAAGTAGATGTTCCAGCCTGTTTCGCGAGCAATGACTTCAAGTTCCGGAGTCGGATTGACAGCGAACGGGTGCGGAGCCATTTCGAGCATTTCCTTGTCCCAGATTGAATTTCCGAAAGTCGCGTCTGGTCGCCGCGCGATCACTTCCCGAATTGCCGATGGCTTGCCTGGGCCGCTTGGAATTCGAATCAGTTCATCTGTAACGACACCTTTATTGACTCGAACCTCAGTGGCAAGGATACGATTGGACGGAACTCCAAAATGTCGCATTCCAGATCGAATGATCCACTGATTGCTCGACGAGACTGCCCAGACTTCACATCCATTCTTTTGCATTTCTCGCGCAAGTGCTTGCATGTCGGCGAAAATGCCTTGTGCTAACACATCGTCAAAAAACTTGTCGGTCGCCTTCTGAATAGATTCTTCCGATAAACCCCGATGAATCGTGACCATCTCACCACACATCACTTCTTCGGAGACCAGGCCCGCTTTGTACTCGCTGTAACGATCTCTAGCCCAACGTCCGACGGCGTCCGGAATCAGCCCCTCTTTGATTTCCCATGAAAAGAAACTCTCGCCGGCATCGCCGGACCAGAGCGTTCCATCACAGTCAAACGCTGCCAGTTTTAATTGCAAGCGCAGCACACTCTCGATGAACGTGGACATAGAAGCAGAGAGACGTTGATCCATTTTCTTCCTTTGAATTGTCGGTGAATTCTACTGACGGGTTCCCGCGAGCGTGCTCCTTAGCGCAGCATAATCTTCCGGAGTGTTGATGTTCACTGCAATCATGCTATCCGGGATACAGACGTAGTCAATTTTGTCGCGGTGCTGATGTTCAATGTCTCTCGCGGTTGAGGTTTCTGGGGCCTTTAGAAACGCCTCAACCATATCGCGACCAAAAATGATTGGGTGACCATGTTTTCCGTTGTTTTGCGGAACAACGGCCCATTTGTTTGCAGCCAACGCCTTCTGAAATGCTGCTGCTAGGGTTTCAACTGTCTCCGGTCGGACTGGTGGCCGATCGACGAGCGTCAACATGACGGAATCTCGACCACGGGTCAGGACCTCCTGTAATCCAATTCGAAGAGAACTGAATTGTCCGCGCGATGGGTCCGGATTCTCGATGAGGAATGCGCCATTCGCATACACAATAGGAGCAATCGTGCTCGCATTCTTGCCGGCAACGACGAACACCATGTCGTTGAACGGCGATAACAATCGGATCGCCGACGAAAGGAACGTACTGGCTGAATTCGAACCCTCAGATAGCGGTGGCGGCCAGGGTAGAAGCGCCTTGTCCGTTCCCATGCGCGAGGATTCCCCAGCCGCCAGAATCACACCGCACAAACTCGGAATTCGATCCATGCCTGGAAGATATCAGAATGTCTTAAGCCGACGATGTGATAGGACACACGAGGTTAGACTTTGTCGCGCGGGGCAGCTTCGCGACCCCCTTCAATCGTCTCTTCAAACTTGCGACTCTTAAACCAGCTCATGTGCGGCAATTCACTCTCAACACCGCGGCGCCGCGCGATCAGCTCTGCGGTAATGGAGACTGCAATCTCTTCTGGGGTGACCGCCCCAATATCCAGCCCGATCGGAGCATGAACTCGTTGAAAAAGGCTGGCGGAAAGACCTTCCTTGCGCAATTCATCAAAAATCGCGATGGTCTTCCGTTTCGATCCAATCATGCCGATATAGCGTGCCGATGTTTGAACGGCCCAGCGCAGGATTCTCATGTCGTCGTGGTGCCCACGTGTGACGATCACGATGAACGAGGATTCACTTGGCCGCAATCTGGGCAGTACCGTGGCAAAATCTTCCGCGATGACCTCATTCGCTTCGGGAAACCTCTCACGGTTCGCATAGGCTTCTCGGTCGTCAACTACCGTGACCTCGAATCCCGCCTGGCTTGCAACTTTGGACACATTTACCGCAACGTGGCCCGCGCCAAATAGATAAAGCACCGCAGGCGGAAGTATCGGCTCTACGAAGATCTCCAGCGTTCCTCCACAGACCAGCCCAGTATCGAACTTGGGGTCTTGGTTCAGATCAAAGGTCATCGAACGTGGCTTTTCTGTCTCCATCACTTCGCGTGCAGCTTGCCACACCTCTGCTTCGACGCACCCGCCTCCAATCGTGCCAACGATGGAGCCATCATCTCGTACCAGCATTTTTGCTGTTTTGAACGAAGGGATGGACCCACGCACGTTTACGATGGTCGCCACAGCGCCACGGCGCCCTGAATTCCGCAAACGCACAATCTCTTCATACACATCCATAAGACGATTATTGAGTAGTTGGCAGAACCGAGTCAATGAAACCGAATTTCAGTGAAAACTGAGACCCTTACCGGTTACCGTAGGTGCGGCACCAAAGCAATCACTCTCTCCCTGCGCTGACTCGCCGTTAGCGTGCTAACCTACACAAAAAGCTAGAATTCAGGCACAAGCTTCGGGAGGGTGGATGTCTCTCAATCGTTGGATTGCCATTCTGATTGCGGCCTTCAGTTTGGTCGGTATCGGTTCCGCTCAGAAAAACGAGCTGTCTGGTTTGATTGGTCGGACCTTTATTCCCACCCAGAGCATCAATGGCGCTACTTGGCCAAATCCAAACTTGCACTTCGGTGACGGGCTTACTTTCGAGGGTAACTACGCCCGCCGTTTCCATGGTGAGGGATTTCTTGAACTGCGCTTCGAAGTGCCCTTCGCTTACAACATCAAGGAAAAACTGAACACCGGCGCCAATGTAATTCCGGAGAGCTATTCGTCGGTATTTATCGCCCCATCGGTACGCGTAAATGTTATGGCCGATTCAATCTTGTCCCCTTGGGCTAGCATCGGGGGAGGTTACGGCCGCTTCTTCGCAAGCGACAAGCTTCTTTATGGAGGAACGAATCCCGGGAACTCTAGCAATACAGGGCTCATGCAGTTGGGAGTCGGCTTAGACGTCAAAGTTAGTGGTCCGTGGGGCATCCGCTTGGCGGCCCGCGACTTCTGGACTGGTAGGCCTCCCGTCAACGTTGATACTAGCCGGGACCGTCAGCATAACTTTTTCGTGGGCGGAGGCGTCACTTACAAATTCTAATGGCCAGTTCCGGGCTGACCTTTCAACACCTGATCAACTTCTTGATATAGCGATGGAAGCTGGCCTGCGTCTTCCGTCGACTCTCCAAACCGTGCCCGTTCGTACGCCGACGTGAATTGCTCTACCTTCTCCCGCAATACCTTGTCATCGATCTCAATCAGGAATGCTCGCGCAGTCTGGGAAGGACGCTTTTTCCAACCTCGTTTTCCCAAACGACGTGTGAGGTGGTAATACCAGAGCGCAGCCGCTTCCCGCGGTGATGATTCTGGCTTTCTTCTCATCCTTTGAGCGACGGCAAACCTCCAAACCGCCCGTCCCTTCAGCAGAAGCAAGGAAGTGAAAATAACTAGCAGACCCGCTCCTACCCAGACTCGAGACGCCTGCATGATGTGATTCCGAGTCCGCCGTATTATGGCCAGAAGCCGCTCGTAGCGGCCTTTGAGCCAGAGTTGAGATGAGTCGAACAAGGCTCGACCGTTCTGAGCTGTACGGTCGCCCAATGTGCGCTGGTGAGTCGAGTCATAGTTCACCACCCACTCCCGCCAGAACGATCCGGCGGCGTCCATGTACAGCATCATTCGGTTCCACGATGTGTGTTCGGCCGCGGCCGCGGCGGGTGTCGGATCGAATGTTACCCAGCCCGCTCCAGAGAAATACGCCTCAACCCAGGAATGTGCACTACTTGCCCGCACGATGTAGTTACCAGTCAGGTCGTTGAACTCACTAGTTCGAAATCCATTTACAACTCGTGAGGGGATATTCAGGGTACGCAGCATCACCGCCATCGATGAAGCGAAATATTCACAGTGCCCCTGCTTACGTTCAAACAAGAAATTGGCTAGAGGATCTCGCGTCGGAGTGCGGGGCAGTTGCAGTGTGTAGCCAAACGCCGTTTGTAAATAATGCTCCAGTGCAGCTGCCTTTTCATATGGTGTCGACCCACCAGACGTCACTTCTTCAGCCAGTTTCGGGATACGAATATCGAGCGGAGGTAGCTGCAGGTAAGGCATTGCCGAAGCTGAAACTGCATAAGGAGGCAATGACCTCAGTAGGTTTAAAGGGGGAATTGCTACGTCCGAATCAGCCTCATAGACAGTGATCGGATGTTCGTTGTCCAGGTTGAAGACCGCTTCACCCGTATCCAACGAGATTGCGCGATAAGGACCCTCCAGCAAGTACGCGTGTGAAGCTAAAAAGAATAGGTTGCTGGCGATCGGTTCCATGACCACACGGTAATGGATTGGCTTGCTTTGATCGCCCGGCGCCGATTTGCGAAAACTCAAGACAAATTGACCTTGGGAATTACGGGCAGCAACCCTCTGGTCGAACGGGTTCGACCAAATCCGCCCGTCAAAGACGCTCAACGCAATGCCGCGCCATCTCAAGTCGTGCGAACCTCGATCATCACCATCAATATGTACTCGCATCACAACCGCATTCGACTGCTGGATCTGGCCAATACTCCCGAGTTGGACTTTATCGCTGAAGCCGGTCTGTAGGCTGCTTCCAGTGGCGTAGCTGGTCAAGTACCGCGAGGAGACTCTTGGCAGAACGAAGAACACGACCACACCGCCAAGCAGGACCATCGTCAGAATGATGGGTGCCACTCCCGACAACGCCATCGCCATCTCACGATAGGAAGCCCAGGTCGTGCGCGTTGGCGACTGCACCACTGGTGATGAGATCGAGTGCCGAATCTCCATCAACATGAAAGTCACAATGGCAAGTAGCAGAAAGCAACCGAACGTCAGTAGGAAGGTGCTGTCTACTGTGAGTACGGCTGCGGACAACACCATTAGAAACGCGAGAATGGCGAGCGTGTAGTGATCGCGTTCACGTTGTAACGAGTAGAGTCGGACGAGCATTCCGAACAACACAAGATGCACTGTGGAAGTGACGAAACTCCGGGAGAGAAAGAAGTAGTCAAACAGGTAAAACGCAACGTAGACAATCGTCAGATAAGACGTCCATCGTTCGGGTATGACCGCTGGGATACGCTTTGCCAGCAGAAATCCACGAACGAACAACACCATTGAGACCAAGGCGACTGTTGGCAAATCCAGGGTGCCCGTGCTTGCCAAGGTTCCGAACCCGGTCAGTACGAGCAGATAAAGGGAAACTTCGAAATAGCGCTGAATCGCGCTTTGCAGGGTAACGCTTCGATCTGGAGCCGCCTGGAGCACTAAGTCGATTGTTCGATAGTTCGTTTGAAAAGGAAAGCGGTTTGTTCCTTTTCAAGCCATGCTCAGCGCCGTCGATGCAATCATGAGACATCGCCGATGTTAAGATAATCAGGGTCAGGTATCGGTCTCGCGCGACGTACTCCCGCCAACCCCGCCAGGTCCGGAAGGAAGCAACGGTAACGGGCTCTTGCGTGTGCAGTGAGTTCCCGGTGCCTGGCTTTTTCTTTCTTTCGCGGCTCGCACGCACCCAGGAATCGATCTCACACCGGTTTGATTGGACACATCCGGTCGCACTGCCGCAAAATAACAGTTTCCTAATTAATCCTTGATTCTGGAGAACTGCAGATTGAGCCAAACCCTGCGCGCGAAAATCAGTGCCCTTGGTACCTATGTCCCGCCCCGCCTTCTTACCAATGCAGACCTTGAAAAGATGGTCGAAACAAATGACCAATGGATCATCGAGCGCACGGGAATCCGTGAACGTCATCTGGTTGATAAGGGCGTTGCCACGAGCGATCTGGCTGTCGAAGCCGCTAAAAAAGCTCTAGCAGAGCGGGGCATTGAGGCCTCGGAACTGGACGCGATCATCGTGGCCACGGTTACGCCCGACATGTTCTTTCCAGCGACTGCCTGTCTAGTCCAGCACAAACTGGCTGCAAAAAACGTCTGGGGTTTCGATCTCTCGGCGGCTTGTTCTGCATTCGTCTATGCCCTGCAAACTGGAGCTCAATTCATTGCTTCCGGAGCTCACAAAAAGGTCATGGTGATCGGCGCTGACGTTATGTCGTCCATCATTGATTACACAGATCGCGCAACATGCGTCATATTCGGCGACGGTGCAGGCGCCGTCATTCTGGAGGCGGCGGACGACGATTCCATCGGCCTGATCGATTACCTGCACGAGATCGATGGTTCTGGAGCTTGTTCACTCTATATGCCTGGGGGTGGCAGTCTAAATCCGTCAACTCACGAAACAGTCGACAAAAAGATGCATTATGTCCACCAGGACGGGCAGGCCGTTTTCAAATTCGCAGTACGCAAGCAGACGGAATTAGCTGAAAAGCTTTTGCAGCGGAACGGACTCAAAGGGAGCGACATCGACGTCTTTATCCCACACCAGGCGAATCGAAGGATCATCATGGCGAGCGCCGAACGACTCGGCCTTAAACCTGAGAACGTAATCATCAACATCGATCGGTTCGGAAACACCACCGCCGGAACCATACCGCTAGCCATGGATACAGCGCGCCAGGAAGGCAAACTGAAAAAGGGCAGCTTGGTGATGCTGGCTTCGGTGGGTGCCGGCTTTACAGTTTCGGCAGCTCTACTGCGCTGGGCAATCTAGAACTCTAAGCTGATTGTCGAAAACCTGACAACATCGAAGGCTCGATGTTGCCGCCACTAATCACAGCGACGTTGTTGATTGTTTTCGGCAGCTCGTCTGCGTGATAAAGAAAGCCGGCAACCGAAACGGCGCCGCTTGGCTCGGCCAAGGTTTGAGGGTTTGCTGCCAGTCTTCTCGCGGCTCCAATGATCTCTTCTTCGCTCACGGTGATGATGTCGTCAACATAAGTCCGGATGTGCTCGAAATTGATTGGCCCGATGCTCTGCGTCCGCAAACCGTCAGCGACTGTGCGAGTGACTTGGTCGGCAGTAAACTCCGCGAGCTTTCCAGATTTCAAACTTTCCCGCGCGTCCGATGCGACTTCCGGCTCTACGCCAATGACTTTCACTTCGGGACGGCTGAGTTTGATCGCGGTTGCTACTCCGCTGATCAATCCACCTCCCCCAACGGGCACCAACACCGTTTCGACCTCAGGCAGATCCTCGAGGATCTCCAGACCAATCGTTCCTTGTCCCGCGATGATGTGTTCATCATTATAGGGTGGGACGATGATGTATCCGTGCTGAGCCGCCAATTCCTCAGCTCTTTGCATGCGCTCCATGCTTCCGGGGCCAACCAGGACAAGCTCAGCTCCTAATGCCTTGGTTGCCTCTAGTTTGATTGCGGGCGCATTGCCAGGCATTACGATCACAGCCTTGACTCCCAAAGCCCGCGCTGCGTACGCCACCCCTTGCGCGTGGTTACCGCTCGAATACGACACAACCCCGCGCTGGCGTTCCTCAGGAGGAATCGAGGCAATTTTGTTGTAGGCTCCTCTGAGCTTGAACGCGCCGATTGGCTGCTGATTCTCAGGTTTCAACCAGAGCCGGCGATCGGGCTGGGCTGCATCAACTTCCTTGATGCGCGCTGGAAGCAACACCGTCCGCACTGCTATGCCACTCAGCTTGCGATGCGCCTCACGAATCTCGGTGAGCGTAACGATAAAAGCCTACTTTCTAGATTAGAAGTACTTGACTCAAATTTCCAAAATCACTGGCATGATCAACGGACGTTTTTGCGTTTGTTTGGAGATGTATCTCTTCAGATCCGCGCGAATTTTTTCCTTTATCACACCGTAGTCCGCTTTCTCTTCATCGCTGGAAGCTTCCAGCGTCTGCATCACAACTTGCCGCGCGCCCCCAATCACTTCATCTTCGCCGGACGAAAACCCGCGCGTTACGATCTCCGGGCTGGTTTCGACACGCCCAGTCAGTTTGTTGATCGCGATGATCGGCAGCACGAACCCATCTTCGCTCAGGTGGCGGCGGTCCTTTATCACGAGGTCCTCAACTACATCTGTTCGCGATCCAGAGTCGATGCAAACCCGCCCCACATTGACCCTCCCCGCTTTCCGGGCACCTAGTTCGTCGAATTCGAGAATATCTCCGCTCTCGATCAGCATGACTTTACCTACCGAGCCGTGCATCGCTCCCGCCATTTCCGCGTGCAACTTCAACTGCCTGTACTCACCGTGAATTGGTATGAAGTAGCGCGGCCGCACAAGGTTGATGATCAGTTTCAACTCTTCCTGGCTAGCGTGTCCGCTGACGTGCACCGGCGGTGAGGTGCCGTCCTCGTAGATGACGTGCGCTTCCCGCCGGAACAGGTGGTCGATCATCCGATAAATCGTCTTCTCATTCCCGGGGATGATGCGCGAAGAAAGCACAACCGTATCGCCTTTTTCGATTTTCGCGTGCTTGTGATTGTCCACTGCGGCGCGGGAAAGCGCCGACATCGGCTCTCCCTGTGTGCCGCTGATTAGCACGCAAACTTTCTGAGGCGCGAAATTCTTCATTTCCCCAGGATGGATCACCAATCCCTCAGGCGCCTCGATATATCCCAGATCTTCCGCAATTTCAGCCGAACTCATCATGGAGCGTCCAATGAAGGCGACCTTTCTGCCATGCTGCCACGCGAGTTCGACCGCCAACTTGATGCGGTGAATCGAAGACGAAAAGCACGAAATAAATAAACGCCTCTCGGTGCGCGCAAAGATCTCGTCGAACTTCCGCTTCACAGCCCGTTCGCTGGGCGTGTACCCCTTGCGCTCGACATTCGTTGAATCCTGGAAGAGCGCTAGAACACCTTCCTTCCCGTACTCCGCAAACGAATGCAAATCGAACAGCCGATTGTCCGTTGGTGTTGGATCAACTTTGAAATCACCGGTATGGATCACCACACCAAGCGGCGTGTGAATCGCCAATGCCACGCAGTCCACGAGGCTGTGTGTCACCTGGATCGGCCGGACCGTGAAGGGCCCGATTTTTATCGCCTCATTCGGCCGAAACTCGCGCAAATCGGCATCGTCCAGCAATCCGTGCTCGTCTAACTTGTCTTCAACGTAAGCGAGAGTAAATTCCGTCCCCCACACCGGAACATTCAATTCAGACAAGATCCACGGAAGCGCGCCAATGTGATCTTCATGTCCATGCGTGAGGATGATGCCGCGAACACGTTGGCGATTCTCAAGCAGATAGGAGATATCCGGGACCACGATGTCGACGCCCAATAGCTCGGCCTCCGGAAACATTAAGCCCGCGTCGACGACGATGATGTCATCTCCCCAGCGGATGGCCATGCAGTTCATTCCGAACTCGCCCAGCCCGCCCAAGGGGATGACGTGTAGTTTTCCTGTTGCCATGGGAACCACTGATGCTAGCACAGCCGATTTCTTATCATTTCACGCCAAGAGCACGACATTCGCCAACTTCTCCGCGATACTGGTCATCAAACCTCTCCTGGGTTAAGGTTGAATACGGATGGCTTTGGCTCACAAATCGTGGATACGGCGGCGCGTCGAAGGAGCTTTCACCAAAGCTTTCGCACGAGCGTACGAGACCGTGAAAGTTGATCCGAATCGTTTTCTGTTGCAGGCTCGTGCCGCTTATGGACTGCCCATTACCGGGTTTCAAGGTACGTTCACGGTCGACGTTGAAAGACTGGATCAGATTGCTGATTCACTGATTCGCAGCAGCACCAAAGTCGCCGCCGCACAAGGTGCCGGTTTCGGACTAGGCGGTCTGATGACCATGCTTCCCGATCTCAGCATCCTTGCTGCGATCACACTTCGTACCATTCAGAAACTCAGTCTGCTTTATGGTTTCGAATTCAATACCGAAGATGAGATTGCAGAGCTCTGGGTTGCGGCCGCCAGTGCCGCCGGTGTGGATATCAGCCGTGAACTTCTTGAAAAGGAAGTTGTCAATAAGTTTGTGCCTCGCGTCATTCAGCGCATCGCTGCCAAGGCTAGCGGGGAAGTGGTCGAGAAGTGGTCTGGCCGGCTCATTCCCGTTGCAAGTTCTTTGATCGGCGCGGGGCTGAATTATTATTTCGTGCGCGCGTGGGGATCCCGAGCTAAAGCCTATTTTCGGCAGAAGCATCTTGAGCAGCGTCGACGAATGGCGCTCGGCTTACTCGCCGCGCCTTCGGAACAGCAGATGCCTTTGGCGCTTGAACAGCAGGGGAACAACACTCTCAAATCTGGCGCCTGATTCCGCATGCCTTTTTTCAATTGCTCTGCAATCTTGTTCGACTTGGATGGCGTCCTTGTGGACTCAACAGGTAGCGTTGAGCGTCATTGGGGTATCTGGGCGGCAGAGCACAATTTAGATATCCACCAACTACTCGCTGTGGCCCACGGCCGCCGCACGACCGAGACCATCCGATTGGTCGCCCCGCATCTAGATTCCGAAGCCGAAGTTCAACGAATCGAATACCGTGAAGCCGCCGACGTGGAAGGCGTTCGAGTTATGCCGGGCGCTCGCGAACTTGTACGATCCATTCCCGAGGCGCGCTGGGGGATCGTAACCTCAGGAACTCGGCATTTGGCCACTGCGCGTTTGAGACTTGCTCAGATTTCAATTCCTGCGGTTCTGGTTACCGCAGAAAGCGTCAAGGAAGGGAAGCCGAATCCCGCGCCATACCTGACCGGCGCCCGGTTGCTTGGCTTTTCACCCCAAGACTGTATCGTGATTGAAGATGCTCCCGCAGGAATCGAATCGGCCCGTGCAGCGGGTGCCACGGTTATCGCACTCGCGAACACCTACCCAGCCGAGGATTTAAAGGCCGCAAACGCAATTGTAAGCAGCCTCGCGCAACTCGTGGTTCACTCGGCCGATGGCTTTGGACTGACAGTCACATTTTAAGAAGTGTCGCCTGCCACGGATTCATAGTTTCAGTTTTCGGACCGATCCGGGATACCACGTCTACTTTTTGCGCAACACTTTCCCCGAATGTGCACCGGTAACCTTTCCATTTGCCACGACGAGCTCTCCTGAGACCATCACATCCAGAATTCCAACAGGCGGTTCTTGCGGTTTTTCGATCGTGGACTTGTCTGCCACGGTTGCCGGATCAAACACAACGAGATCCGCCACATAACCTTCTTTCACGTATCCTCGGTCTTTCAGACCGATATGGTCCGCCGCCAGGCCAGTCATCTTATGGATCGCCATCTCTAGCGGCAGCGCCTTCTGTTCTCTCACGTAGCGTCCTAGAACTTTGGGGAATGAGCCCGCTCCTCGTGGATGTCGATCCTTCAGTCCTCCATCGGAGCAGAATGCGATGTTCGGCTGCGATACAAACCATCGCACGTCATCTTCGTTCATCGATTGCGCCATAATCGATGCTTCATTCTCCGGATCGACATCGATCATCTTCGCCATTTTGATATAGGTCTCGACGGGACTGAGCCCCCATGCCTTGGCGATTTCGGCCATGGTTTCGCCTACTACCGACGGATCCGGCTTATAGCCCGTGATCCAGATGTGATCAGCGCCCCCGCTTTCTTCCAGCGCTTTCTCCACCGCTACAGGGTTGTAGTAGTCGCGATTGAGAATGATCACTCGTAAGTTCGATTGCCAGTAAGTGTAGGGATAAACATCGGCGCGTAAATCGACGCCATCTTTTTTGGCGTCCTTGAAAACTTGTGGCATGCGCGTGGTCGTCCCACCCCACACGGCTGGAACGCCAAGCTTGATGTGCGTAATTTCAACTGGAATTTTGGCTTGCTTCCCGATCTCAACGATCTCGCGATAAGACTCGAATACATTGTTGCCTTCGTCGCGTACGTGACTGATATAAAAGCCGCCATTAGCCGCTGCCAGCTTTGATAGATCAATCAACTCTTCAGTCGTTGCGAAGTGGCCGGGATCATATTCGAGTCCCGTTGATAATCCGAACGCACCCGCTTTGAGTTCTTGCGCCAGCAACTCTTTCATCTTCGCGATTTCTTCTGGAGTCGCCTTACGCAGACGATTTTTCGCGTCCATGACCTGTTCGCGGAGCGTGCCGTGGCCAACCATACTCGCCACATTCAAAGCGGCTGGCGTCTTATCAAGCGTGTCGAGGAAGTTCGCCAGCGGGAACTTCGACTCACCATCTTGTCCAACTAAGACAGTCGTGATTCCTTGTCGCGTGGAATTTTCAGCGTCGAGATCTTCAAGAATTTCTCCGTCCGCGTGGCTGTGCATGTCAATGAAGCCGGGAGCAATCGCCATCCCTTTTTCATCGCGAACTGTTTCGCCCGGTTTGGGCTTCAGATTTTTGCCGATTTCGGTGATGCGGTCACCGTGGATTCGAACATCGCCAGCACGACCAACGGCTCCAGTGCCGTCATAGATCACAACGTTTTTCAGAAGTGTGTCAGCTGCCTGCAACGTGACACTGAACGACAACAGCGCGATGATCCCAAAGACCCAAGCTCTCACATTCCCCCCTGTTTTTAGCCTACCTGTTTGTTGCTCGCCTAGCCGGAACACCCCTACCTCAGCCATTCCTCAAGTTCAACTCCGCGCTCCGTCTTTTCATCGCGATATTTCACAATCACTGGCGTGTAAAGCGACACGCCCCATTCCGCAGCCTTGCCCTTACTGACAGCACGTGAACCCGGCACAACGACCGCTCCTTCTGGAATTTCGAGTGCCTTTTCCGGAGTAGCCCGATGAACATCGCCCCGAACGATGTCGTACACGGGAGTTGAGCGTGTCAGAATCGTTCCTGCCCCAAGCACCGCACCGCGCCGCACAAGCGTTCCCTCATAAACTCCGCAATTTCCACCCACTAAAACGTCATCTTCAATGATCACTGGACGCCCATTGATCGGCTCAAGCACTCCGCCAATCTGGGCCCCGGCGCTTATGTGAACGCGCTTGCCGACCTGGGCACAGGATCCCACCAGCGCATGCGAATCGACCATTGTTCCTTCATCGACGTAGGCACCCACATTGATGAACATTGGTGGCATGCATATCACGGATGATGCAATGTACGCCCCTGTCCGAACCGACGATCCCCCGGGTACAACTCGCAGGTTGTCGTTTAGAGTAAATCGTCTTGCCGGAAACGTGTCCTTATCGACAAAAGAGAGAACCGTATCTTGCATCTCGGAAAGCTCGCCCAAGCGGAATCCGAGCAAGATCCCTTGCTTGACCCAGCCATTCACGATCCAGCGCCCACTGCGCTTCTCCGCAGCGCGAACTTTGCCCTGTGTTAATTCATCTCGAAACTGGAGAAAAGTCGTGCGCGCTTCTGGCTTGTGCTCCACTTCTCCAAGAGATGCTAGCCGCTCAATCGCAGACTTCAAGGATTGCATGCGCGCATGAGTATAAAGGAAAGGCTGAGCAAGAAATCAGAACGATGCCATGCCCGCATTGTCGAGAGAATCACACGCACTTGCATTCGCTGCGAATCAGAACGCCAGGCAACGTGTGCGTGAGTTCTCGTGCTTCAGCCAGTGCACCGAGAGGCCCGTGCCACCGCGCATGATTCGCATCATGCCCCGGCGGACGGCCTTTCCCTGAATTGCATTGGCTGCAACTCGATCTGTGTACGACTGCTTTATGCGGGCCTGCTACCCAACTCTCGTACACATAGAACTCTATAGCGTCCGGGACTGACTGCTTTGTGATGACTCCTGCCTCGCTCAGAATGCGATGCAGCTTGGAACGTGTGTCGCGGCGCATCGGCAGCATCGGCAGCCGATATACTTCCTGGATTTTACCCATCATCGCCAAAGCCGCTTTTACCGGCAGGGGATTCGATTCGATGAAGTTCGCCTGCATCAGGGGAAGATACTTACGGTGGATTGCCCGTGCCGTGTCCCAGTCGTTGCTGAGCGCGGCGCGAGTCATCGCCGCCATTTCATGAGGGATCTCATTCGACGCAACAGAAATGATCCCAACCCCACCCAGCGAAATGACTGGCAACGTGATCGCGTCGTCTCCGCTGAAAACCGCAAAATGCGGGGGAACAGCGTTCAGTACCTCCGCGATTTGAGTCATGTTCCCGCTCGCTTCTTTCACTCCTCCGATATTGGGAACCTCTGCAAGCCGCACCAGGTTTCCAGGCTCGATGTTGGCTCCAGTTCTTCCCGGTACGTTGTAAAGGATGAGCGGCTTGTCTACCGCCTCAGCAATCGCTCGAAAATGCCGATACTGCCCCTCCTGCGTGGGCTTGTTGTAGTAAGGAGACGCAGTCAAGATAGCCGTGACACCAGGCCGGGACGCGATCTCCTTGGCTTTGGCCACAGCTTCGTTCGTTGAATTCGATGTCGCGCCTGCCACAATCGGCACTCGTCCCGCTACCACCTCAATGGTTACATCGATGACGCGCAGCCACTCGTCATGCGACAACGTTGGTGTTTCGCCAGTAGTTCCACAAGGCACAAGAAAATCGATGCCGGATTCAACTTGCCAAGCGACCAACGCCCGCAGAGCGCCTTCATCGATCTCGCCATTCTGCTGAAACGGCGTTACCAGGGCTGTACCGCATCCACGAAGTTGCATGATCTTAAGATAGCGCGAATGGACGGCGCGGGAAACTCACGCGTGGAGGTAACAACAAATTGGAAAGCTATATGCTCGGACGAAGGTACGAGCTTCGGAACCAGCATCTAAGATAAAAAAGCCCTCGAGATAGAAAGAATCAGAGTTCCTTCCAGACATCCTTGAAGTCGTAGAACCCTTTTTTCCCCGCCAGCCACTCTGCACTCCGGACCGCACCTTCGGCAAAACCGCGACGCGATTTTGCATCGTGACAGAGGTAGATACGGTCGTTCGGCGAGTCGAAAGCTATTTCGTGCATGCCCACCACGTCCCCCTCGCGAAAAGACGTGATCTCCAGTGTTTCTCCAGTTTGCTCCTGAATGATCTTCTGGAGAATCATCGCCGTTCCCGAAGGAGCATCCTTCTTTTGGGCGTGGTGACGTTCAAAAATCTGCCCCTTATATTCGTGCGCAATCGCGGAGGCTGCCACTCTGACAATATCGAGGAATAAATTCATCCCAATGGAGAAGTTTGACGCAACTAGCAGGCCGACATCATTTGCCTCGGCCGATTTGCGCAGTCTCGGAAGCTCGTTGTACCAACCAGTCGTACCAACGACGACATTTTTCCGAGCCGCAATACACGCCTCAATGTTTGCGACCACGGCTTCAGGGCCTGTGAAATCGATCACACAATCAAACCCACTGAGTTTCGCTGGTACAAGCGCAGATGCGCCGCGGTTCTCCGCCAGCCCGAGGATCTCGATATGATGGCGCCGATGCCGCGCGACTTCCGCCACCAGCGAGCCTGTCTTGCCACGCCCCAAGATGAGTAGCTTCATGCGAAAACTTCCTGATCGAGATCGGCGAAAAACGTATTGTGAAGTCGTTGGATGACGCGCTGCACATCATCCTCTTCGATCACAAACGTCAAATTTATTTCCGACGCCCCTTGCGAAATCATGCGAATCTTTACGTCTTCGAGCTCACCAAATACTCGCGCTGCGATGCCCGGTGTCTCGCGAAGGTTTTCTCCAACCAGGCAGATGATTGCCTTGCGGCCTTCATACTTTACATCCGCAAGTTTCGCGAGATCGGCGGAGAGTGCTGGGATGGCTTCATTTGTCTCCATTGTCACCGAAACGCTGACCTCCGATGTGGAGACCACATCGACAGCGATTCCATGACGATCGAATGCTTCGAAAATGGACTTCAAGAAACCATGGAGCAACAGCCGCCGCGGGGCTGCCACATCCACAATCGTGATTCGTTTTTTAACTGCAATGGCCTTGAAGATGTTTCGCGACTGCGGCGCTCGTGCCGTGATCTTCGTTCCTTCACAGCTTGCGTTCCGCGAGTTCAGAACGAACACAGGAATATTTTTCTGGATTGCGGGCAGCACCGTCGCGGGATGCAGCACTTTAGCGCCGAAATAGGCCAGTTCGGCTGCTTCATCAAAGCTTATCACTTTGATCCTTCGCGCATCCGGACACATCCGGGGATCGGTCGTCAGCATACCGTCGACATCGGTCCAGATCTCGATCTTGTCAGCATTCAGCGCAGCTCCAATGATCGCCGCAGAGAAGTCAGACCCTCCTCGGCCGATCGTAGTCGTGACTCCCGCCTTGTTGGCCCCGATGAAGCCGCCCATCACGGGAACTCGTTTTTCATCAAGCAAAGGTTGTAAGGCCAGTTTCAGTTGCTGGTTAGTTTCATCGAACAATGGTGCCGCGCGAGTGTAGTTCGCATCAGTAACGATGCATTCGCGCGAATCGACCAGAGAACTTTCCATTCCATGCGCCGAAAAGGCGGCCGACACGATTTTGCTCGACAGCACTTCACCATACGAGGCGACTTGATCCGTCGTCCGGGGCGTAAGCTCGCCCACGGCTGCGATGCCGCGAATCAATTCTTCTAATTCATCGAAATCCGCACCGAGCTCTCCGTGGAATTGTGTGAACAGGGCAGTCCCCAGAAGTTCGCCAGCCGTTTCGTAATGTCTTTCCCGCAGTGCGCGGGAGAGCTTAAGGGCCGACTTGCGATCGCCCGACCCTGCGGCCCGTGCAGTCTCGAGCAACTGGTCTGTGATCCTGGCCATTGCGCTGACCACTACAACAGGCCGCTGATCTAGCCTCCCTTTTACGATTTGCGCAGCGCGGTTGATGGCTTTGGCATCTTCGACCGAAGTGCCGCCGAATTTCATGACGATCATCGGGACATGCCTCGCAGCATACATTCACCCGCTGGCGATCTCATCCCAAATAACCTTGTGCCTTGAGCAACTCTGCATTGAGCAATGCCGCCCCTGCAGCACCCCTGATCGTATTGTGGGACAGAACTGTAAATTTCCAATCGAACACACTGCACGGTCGCAGCCGGCCGACACAAGTTGTCATGCCCGAGCCGTACTCCACGTCAAAACGCGGTTGAGGACGATCGGGCGCCTCCAGGTACACCACCGGATGCTCTGGAGCGCTCGGCAGTTTCATCTTTTGGGGCTCGGCAGTGAAGTCATTCCACGCTCGGATCAGATGTGCCGCCTTTGCTCCCTCTTTCAATTTCACCGAAACGGACTCGGTATGCCCATCTTCTACCGCTACGCGATTGCATTGCGCGCTGATGCGGAATTCACCCATGCCGATTCCCGAACTATTGAGCTTTCCGAGAAGCTTTAGGGTTTCTTCTTCCATCTTTTCTTCTTCTTTTGCAATGTACGGGATGACATTTCCCAGGATGTCGAGTGAAGCAACGCCTGGATATCCCGCGCCACTCACTGCCTGCATGGTCACCGCCATGACGGTGTCTAACCCAAACTTGTGATCTAGTGGCGCCAGAGCCATGACCAGACCGATAGCCGAGCAATTTGGATTCGTAACCACAAATCCACCGGATTTCTTCCGCCAACACTGCGACTCAATCAGCTTGATGTGATTGGCATTTACCTCGGGGATGACGAGAGGCACATCCGATTTCATTCGCAATGCGCTTGAATTGGACACCACGGCGCACCCAGCATCCGCAAATCTCGGCTCCAACTCAGCCGCAATCGACGCATCCAGAGCGGCGAAAATCACCTTCGGAGCTCCCTCAGGTTGTGCTGCCGACACCTTCATCGTTGCCACTTTGGCTGGAATCTGGGTTTTAAGTCGCCATCGTGCCGCTTCTCCATACTGTTTTCCTTCCGAGCGATCGGAAGCAGCCAGCCATGCGACTTCAAACCACGGGTGATGTTCGAGCATCTGCACGAAGCGCTGACCGACAATGCCAGTGGCGCCGAGTATGCCAACAGGTATTTTTGAAGACATGATGAGTGCCTAAAATTCTACATCAGTGCTTACGCGACCTCAGCGCAGCAGGGATGCAACTGGTCACTCTATTTGCGTGAATGGACGTCAGGAGCGAAGGAGTATTCGTTGAGTGGACCGAATTGACGCTTTTCCGCGTAGAGGCGCCACCGGCGCCACACAATGCGCAAGCTGGCCATTACCGGAATAGAGAGGTAAACACCAAGGACACCCGCGATCTCTCCACCGGCCAAAACGCCGAAGATCGCCGCAAGCGGATGTAGCTCCATACTGCGTCCCATGATTCGCGGCGAAACGACATAATCCTGCACTAGGCGCCAACCGATCAGAAACAAGAGCACCCAGCCCCAGTATTGGTATCCCGCAAGCAGTGCGCCCACTAGGATGATCATCGCTGCGATGAAAGGACCCACGACCGGAATGAATTCCAGCATCCCTCCGATGGTTCCCAGCATAAGCGCGAATGGTACGCGCATTGCCCCAAGGAAGCTGCAGTAAACGAACCCAGAGAGAAAAGCCAGAGTCAGTTGTGCACGGATGAAGTGCGCCAGCATCTGGTTGAGATCCGATAAGACTCCCTGTAGTAATTCTCGTTGCGGCCGCGTGTGAACCAGCGATAACAAAAAGTTGCCGAAGTTTTTTCCGTCACGCAGAAAAAACACAGCTAGTATCGGGATCAGAAACAACACCGGAGCCTGTTGCGCGAACTCCGCAGCACGCAATCCTGCGCGTTGCGCGAATTGCATGATGCTGTCTCGATGGCTCGCCAGGAAAAGCTTCAGCTGTGCTTTGGTCTGGCCACTCAATCCGTGTTCGCTACCGATCTGCTCCGCAATCTGTCCCGATCCGACCCGCTCGAGAACGCTCGGCAGCGTGCCTCCCAGGCGGGCCGCTTGCCTCCCTACCTGTGGCCCAACGTACATGAAGATCACCGTTACAAGTGCCGCGAGCAACATATAAATTGCCGCAATGGCACGGCCGCGACTGCGCAGTGGTCGCTCAAGACGGGAGACCGCTGGCGCCATGAGGTAGGCAAAGAAGATCGCGAACAGGAACCAGATTAGGGTTCTGCGAGCCGCATACACGAGTCCTAACCCCGCTGCGAACAGAAGGGCAGTCAACAACACTCGCGAAGTTCGTGTATCGATCAGCGACAAAAGCAAGGTACCCCGTCCAGCGACCCAACTACACGTCTATCCTACTTGTTTTGGGGAACTCCGCTGCAAGCATCGAAAGTAGGCATCCTTTCGAGCACTAAGGAGGGCAAAGGCGCTCCTCAAACCTTGGCGCCCTAATCACGTACAATTTCGGTGTTGTCGGAGGGGACCGCCATTTTCTGAACTTTGAACTGCTGGTCTACCCAAATCGTCCAGTCGCCCGCTTCGCCTTTCAAACTCAGCTTTGTAGTGTCCAGTTCTCCGCTGCCAACCTTGATCTTCTCCGTCCCGGTTACCTCCAGCGTGACAGGCATTGAGGAGCGCGCATGGGGGTTCAGCGTGCCGAACTGCGCTTTTTGCCCCACGGGACACTGCAATTGTCCGGACTGTTGGCGGCAAGTCATTGCCATAAATTTCCAGGCAAGAATCTCGCGATGAACGAAAAAGTAATCGTCCAGAATGCTGGTCGAAGAGGGAAGCAGAAAAGGCTGCTCCTCCGGTTTGTCCTGAGACGTTTTGCTCGACCGTTGTACTAGAAACTGATCATTCGGCGTTACAACTGCCTGTGCTTGCCCCGGGCTTACTTCTCTCCACTCATAGCGGCGTAGTTCGCCACTCGGAGAAATCTGCAACTCAGACGTCTGCTCAGCTTTATCAACTCCCGGTTCCGTGCGAAAGCGGGAGGTGATCAAACTACCGCCAGCATTCTGAGTGATCGAAAATGTCTCGGTGCCGACCCGTTTTCCATTCATGAAAACACCAAATGTGCCCGAGTCCACGCCGGTGCCAGCAGGTTCCTTGCCGCTACTTGCAACCGAGAATAGGCCTATAGAAAACGCGAGAACTACCATGCCTCCGATACCATTCCACTTCACCGTGTTTTCTCCTGAGCCGAAAGTTCCGCATTGATCCGTTGTTCCAGATCTGCGGCGATATCATTTGCCGATTTGTGCGAACTATCAACGCGCCAGCTCGCTTGCAAATAGTGTTTCCTGCGCTGACCATGCAATTCTGCAAACTGTTCGTACTGCCCGCGCAACGGGCGTTCCTGCGGATCCTCCTGACACCGTTGCCAAAGCACGTCCGGCGGGGCATCAAGAAAGATCGTTATTGCTCCAACATCACGAATCGCATCCGCATTGCGTGGTTGCGCGAATGCTCCTCCACCCAGGGCAACAACGCGCATCAATCCCGACTCCCGAAACAGTTCCTTCAACGCCTCGTGCTCGAGACGTCTGAATTCACCTTCTCCCAAGTCGCGAAAGATCGCCCCTACACTCCTGCCGCTTATCGCTTCGATCCGTTGGTCTAGATCCACGAACTCACACCCGAGTCGAGTTGCCAGATCATGTCCAACGCTCGTCTTTCCCGACCCCATAAAGCCCACGAGGAACACAAGTCGGCTCCGCTCTGGGATCGAGTTGGGCATTGAGACATGAAACCGGCTTGCGCCGGCGCAGGACTTTTTAGCGTTGCTTGAGGCGGATTTTACCACTGAAGGTGCGCAATACTACCGAGGAAGCAGCCTTTCCCATGGTGCCGACAAAGGAACGTCCTTGCACAATCGGAAACATAGAGTGCGCTTTCGGTTGCATCGCAAAATCATTCTCGACCGCTCCTTTGACTGAGCGGGCACTTACATCGACAGAGGCGTCGGCTGGAATGGAAGCCTCGATGTCTCCCGTGTGGCTGATGAGCGAGTAGTCGCCTCCCGCTCCGAAATCTCCGCTGTAAGCGATCTTTCCGCCAGTAGAACTGACTTGGACCAGCGGGCCGGAAACAGAATTCAATTGAATGTCGCCGCTGACCGATGTGATTTCTACGTGACCATTGCGGATATTCGTCAGCGTAACTGGGCCTTTCAGGGTGCGCACATGAACATGCGCACTCGTGACTTCTCGAACATCCACTGTGGGGTTGGCGCCTTCAATCGTCAAATCCCCCTTCATGCGTTCCACATGAAGGAGCCCGCTTCCGGAGTGCAAATTCACACTGGCATCAGGCGGCGCGATGACTTCGTAGTCGACATTGCCGTTGAGTTCATTTGCCCCACCCAATAAATGCGAATGGATGTCAATGCGGCTTCCAGTTTGGGATTGATCGACTTCGACATTGCTGGAATTAGTCGTTGCCGTGACAATGACTAAATTCGCCGATCCTGGTTTCAGGGAAATTGAGCCGAATTGATTCATCACCGTCACATTCGCCCGAGGACCTACGTTGAAACGCATTTCCTTTTTTCCTTGGGCAACTGACAGGCTTGCCACCGAAACGACTACCGCTACTGCAAGTGTCGCGGCACGCTGTGACATCTCCATGGACTCACTCTTTCCCGAGAACCCGGTCCTGAAGTTTTTAAGTTCGGAACCGCTATTATCGCAAAGATCTACTCAACGCCATATCGTAGAGCATCGCCTTTTGCTCATACGCTTCCATCAGGTACTGGCGTGCTTCTTCGTCATACGGATTCTGCTCGACTGACTGCTCGGCGTCGCGGATGTATGCGTTGACGCTGCGCAAATTGTCCTCGTATGACGCCTTCATCATCGGCGCTTGCACTGCCACGGCATCAAGGATTTGCTGATCCTCCACCGGCGGTCGCCCAAGCAAGGATTTGGCGACCTCATTTTTCCCCGTGGTCACGGGAGGCGCGGTCACCTTCACATTTGCTTGGTCAGAATTCGTAGTCGATCTCGGGTTCATCAAGAACAGCGCTCCGGCAACAAGTGCAGCGGCCACAGGAGCCAGCCATGCAAATGGCCGCCAGTTCATACCGGGCCCTGCGCTCCAGCTTCGGCGTGGCCGCGGAGCATGGATTAATCCCTCGCTCCGCAGCTGCGCCTCAATCATGTTCCAAACGCGCGGCGATGGTTCCGCAATGGCCTGAAGTTGTTTCGCCTCTCGCGCGATCGCATCCAGGTCTGCTACCAACGCGGAGCATTGTGGACACGATTTCAGATGCGTGCTCAACTCCGCGCTGCGCGGCCCTTCCATCATCTCCGGTAATACTCGATGGCAGTCCATGCAATTCATACAACCTCTCCCCGATACCGCAACTTCTTCGCCTGCTACTCGCCGTTATGCTCGTTTGGCCTTTTCGGCTCTATTCGACTTCAAGATATCGCGCAGTTTCATCCGTGCTTTGTGAAGCTGCGACTTGCTGTTTCCTACTGAGCACCCGACCATCTCCGCGATCTCATTGTGCTCAAATCCATCCACATCGTGAAGCACAAAAACCATGCGATAACCGGGCGGCAATCGATCAATCGCACGCTCAAGCTCTAATCTGTCAATCGAGCCTGCCAGATTCAGATCTTCCGTCCCATAATCGCGTTTCTGCGTTTCCTCGTCGGTGTCGTTCGTATCGTCCAGCGGCACGACTTGCAGGCCCTTCTTGCGGAGCTGCATCAGCACCACGTTCACTGACAGGCGGTGCAACCAAGTCGAGAATGCTGACTCGCCACGAAACGTTCCGATCTTTCGAAATAGCTGCAGAAAAGCTTCCTGGGCAAGATCTTCTGCCTCCGCCGCATTCGAAACCATCCGCAAGCAGAGAGAATACACACGGCGTTTATGGAGGTTATAGAGAACCTCGAACGCCTCTGCGTCGCCCTGCTTGGCTCGCTCGATCGCTTCGGCTTCAGATAGCCCTGTACGTTTCGGGTCGGTCAAGTCGCCTTTCCCGGCCGCATCTGATGAGATGCGCTCTAAATATCTTTACGTTGTACGGCTTGCACGTCTGCCTAGGTGTCCGAACCAGCCGCCCTACAGTAGGATACCAAAGCCCCAAACGGAACATCTTCCTGGCCAATGCGGTTCAAAATCTCATAGGGCTCTTGATCGCCGCACTCAGTAGATGCCATGGGTTACGGTGCTTTCGCTTAGTTTCCATAAAACAGCTTCCATTAACTGGAGGTTTTGGTCGTTATGGTCTCCAGCCCGTGCCCATGGGGCCCCGTCTCCCGTACGCGCAGCAAAATCGAGAATGCCAGCCCCACAAACCCCAAGATCGAGAATATCCACATCCCCAGTGCATAGCCGCCGGGGTTCCCCAACCCAGCATGGGCATAGTCATTCGCTTTGCCAATGGCGCCGTTCATGATCGCAAACCCGATCTGCTGAATAAGGGTCATCAAGGCATAAGCCGTTCCTAGACGGGATTGGTCCACGATGTAAGCCACCGAGGGCCACATCACAGCCGGAACCAGCGAAAATGCAATACCCATCATCGCTACGGGTACGTAAAACGAAACATTCGAGTAGGCCATCGTGAGGTAAACGGGCATCAACAGAAATGAGCCGAACATCATGAAGAACGCTCTCTTGCCGACCCGGTCTGACAAGAGGCCAAAAAGCGGTGTTGCAATCATTGCGCAAAGGGGAAGCAGGCTATTGAGGCGCCCTGCTAGTTGCAAGGCCGCTAATTTCACAGTTTCTGCTGCCGCTTCGCCACCTTGAAACGCTAGGGTTTTATTTCTGAAGAATTCGATTGCAAATGTGCGGAAGGGAAAGATGGCCGAATAAAACGTAAAACAAAGTCCCACCACGTACCAATAGGACAAGTTGAATTTGAAAATCTGTTTAAATTCAAGCTTATCGATATCCCCGCCTTTGCCCAGTTCGTAGCGCCCCTCCGCCTTGCGTTCCAGTACCCAATACACAAACGCCGTGACGACGCTCAGCACGCCCGCTCCAACAGCGAGTAACAACGGGCCCTTCCAGCTCGGCGCACCCGCAGCTCCCTCTGGATAGAACACTGATTTAGCCCATGTCGGAGAATTATCCGCAGCGACCGAGGCCAATCGCGCAATGGTCAGGTTGATACCGAACGCAAAACTCAGTTCCTTGCCTTTGAACCATTTTGCCAGTGCGGTCGTCACAGCCACGATCATCGATTCAGCGCCCAGTCCAAGCACCGTGCGTCCCGCGATCATGACTGCTGGCTTGCCCTTAGCGGCGGTGATCAAGGCTCCCAGAAGGCACAGAACTGCGAAAACTGTGATTGCCTTTTTTGTCCCAATCCGGTCGATGATGATTCCGCCTATCAACAGCGTTACGATAGCGGCGATGCTATAGCTGATGTTCAACCACCCAAACTGGGTCGCGTTGAACCCGAGTTGTTGTTTGAAAATGTCTTCCAGCGGATTGATGCTGTCATAGATGTAATAATTGCCGCCCATCGCGACACTCAGAAAAACTAAGACTATCCAGCGGTAACCAACCGATGGTCTTGGCAGAACGGTATCAGGCATGAGGGTCCAGTCCGAAACGAAGATGGCAATCGATACTTTGTGGCGTGGGCTGCACGGTTGAAAATGAGCCTCAAGAAGATAGCAGATCGCGTGTGGTCTACACCGTGACTCGCCTTTCGAAAAGCAAAAAAGGCGGAGTAGTTCTCCGCCTTCACCAGTTTCGCAACTTTTCAAAAACCTAGCCGATATTTTCCGTCTTGCCGTGGTACTTCACGACGCCATTGTTCTGGTTCTGGCGCTCGACATCATCGTTTCCATACGTCCGGGCAGCCTTCTTAACTTCGCCTTTCGCCATGCTGGCTCGCTCTGCAATGGTCCCGTGCTCGTAGCGCGCGGAGCCGAAGTCAAAAAAGTGTTCGCCCTCGGCCATTCCATGATGTCCTTCGTGCATGTGATGCATCGGCATAGGTGGGATCATGTGTTCTTGTGGAGGCTCCGGTACGCCCGGCCCATACCACACTGGAACGGTGACGACCGATCCCGTGGAACCCTGTCCGTTGTCTGCAGTCGCGTTCGCGGCACCTGCGACATTCCCAGTTGTTGCATTGCTTGCACCGACGGGGTTGGCGGAGTAGGTGGATAATGTGATTTGCGGTGTCACAACCTGCGGAACGAATGGAACGCCGTACGTGTATCCCGGAACTCCAACGTTGCTGGCCCATCCTGACGTAACTGTGGCTTGCGCGTTTGCACCGATCGATGACATCGCGACCACCAACAAAATCGCTGAGAACCCTAACCACTGACGCATGCTTGCCTCCAGAGACTGCTCCTGAAGCGCATTGTATGTTGATTCAAGGCGGCTCGTCTCGATGAATTAATTGTGTGATTTAGCGCAAAATGTTACAGCTGTGCTTTAGGCTCGCAATTTCTAGCTACCAACGTATCGTGCATACAAGCTGCGAGCGATCGCCGTGTCCGCGGTTCCTTTGATGATGGCGCGACCGTCTGGGAACAGCGTCATCTCGTAAGGTTCGTTCCAGAACTTGAGCACAAACTCATTGTGTCGAACCAGTCCGAGCGGCTGCAATTTCCGACTCACTTCCGCAAAATCCAGGGGACGATGCCGCTCATGGATCTGTACAGAATTTCTTCCACACAGAGTTATGTGTGGTCGGCCTTCCCCCGCAAGATGTATGAGATCTCGCTTCCCACACGCGCGGCACTCCGACCGCGGACGGCTCGCATCCAACTCCGCGCGCTCGTTTTGCCACACATCCCACGAGAGCAACGTTCGTCGCAGTTTTTGCTCCGCTCCCACAAGCATCTTGACCGCTTCAGTCGCGGCCACCGCGGCAATAAGGTTAACCGCAGAATTCAAAATGCCCGACGTCTCACATGTCTCCACAAATCCAGTTGGCGAGTCGGGGAAGATGCACGCCATACAAGCCGTCTCTCCGGGGATCACATTCAACGTAACTCCGTAGCTTCCGACTGCGGCCGCATAGATCCAAGACACAGAATTCTTCACAGCGAAATCGTTGATCAGATATCGCGTCTCAAAATTGTCGGTGCCATCCAGGATGATCTCTGCACCTGCTAGCAGATTCTCAGCATTCTCTGGAGTTAGATCCGCCACTTGCGGCTCGATGACAATTTCTGAATTGAACGCAGCAACACGACGCGCCGCCGCAATCGCTTTCGGAATTGACTCCCTTGCATCTTCTTCGTCGAACAAGGATTGCCGCTGGAGATTGCTCGGTTCTACATAATCGCGGTCGATCACACGAATCGTTCCGATGCCCGCTCGCGCCAACAGTGAAAGAAGGGCCGATCCAGTCGCCCCGCACCCGACAATGGCGATTCTCGACTCTTGCAAGCGGCCTTGGCCCTGCTCGCCGATACCTGGAAACAAAACTTGCCTGGAGTAACGCTCTTGAGACCTCAACGTCATACCGATTCTGTGGCGAAGCCCTTATTATAGGGTGCTGTTTTATTCCAGTCGCGAATTCAAACAACACGGCTCAACGGGCTAGCATCGCATTGAAAAGGCCCTGACAGGTCTATCCGGGTTCATCGCGTCTGCCTAGGAGTCTTTTTGCAAATCGCCGGGGGGAGTGTCAGATTCCTGCTAATGGTGATCGTGAGCCTGGGTCTTGCGGCTGCCGGTCAGCAGACGCCTCCTGCCTCCCCAACAGGTTCTCCAACCGCGCAAACTCCCACCACCCCGGGCGAAAACGAAACCAACGTCGTTAGCATCCGCCAATATCTTGGACTGTTCATCCACAACATCATGTTCCCAGGCCTTCCTGAGACCGATCAGACGCGTTTCCGTGAGCTCCTTCCGCTGAAAATCGGTTCCGCGATCACTCGCGATGGTGTTCGGGACAGCATGCAGGCTCTGCTAGGAACGGGGCATTTCGCAGACGTTCAGCTGGAAGCTACGCAGAGGGATGACGGCTCGGTCGATCTCGCTTTCGTTACCGCGCAGAGTTTTTTCATCGGTGATGTGCGGGTCGAAGGCAATGCTGATCGTCCAACCGAAAATCAGATCGCGAATGCGAGCAAGCTCCAACTTGGCGAGATTTACGAACGCCCAAAAGTAGATCGTGCGCTTAGCAATATTCAAAGATTGATGCAGGAGAACGGATACTATCGCGCCAGCGTTTCGATCAAGGAAAATCCTCGACCTCAAGATCAGCTGATGAATCTGGTCTTTCTGATTGCCCCGGGTGCGCAAGCCACAATTGGACAGGTCAAGGTCACCGGCGACCCCGGCTACTCCAAAGGACAGATTGAAGACATCGCCAAGATGCATCCCGGAGATCACGTTTCGGTCGATCGCGTCAGCCGCGGTCTTCAACGAGTGCGCAGCAAGTACGAGAAGCAGGATCGCCTCCTCGCGCAGGTTTCAATCGCGGAACGCCTTTATCATCCGGACAGCAATACGGTTGATTTCACCTGCCGCGTCGAGCCCGGCCCTAAAGTACGGATCAATGTCAAAGGCTACAAAGTCAGTCGTCGCAACATCCGCAAATATGTTCCGGTGTACGAGGAAGGTGCCCTCGACGACGATCTGTTAAATGAAGGACGTAGAAACCTGCTGGATTTTATGCAGACAAGGGGCTATTTCGATGCCAGCGTGGGCATTCGAAAACACGAGGGAGACAGCGATTCCGACTATGCCGTGACCTACATTATTGATCCCGGGCCCAGACATAAGCTGGCGGCTATCTTCATCAAAATATCGTCGCCAACAGGGAACACTCTCTTTGCGGCATCGGACTTGCGCAGCCGCATGCAGGTCCAGCCAGCAGCACGCTTCCTCTCTCATGGGCGCTACAGTGCATCGCTGCTGAATTCTGACGTTCGCGGACTACAGGATCTCTATCGCAGCAACGGCTTCCGTGATGTGAAAATCGAATCCGCCGTCGATGACAAGTACATGGGCAAGGCGAACTTGCTCGCCATTACGGTCACTGTGGATGAAGGTGTTCAAACGCGAGTCGGCGACCTCAAAATCATCGGCAACTCGAAAATTCCAACGAGCGACTTCGAAAATTATCTTTCCACATCAGCCGGACAAGGGTACTCGGAGTCAAACCTCGCACAGGACCGCGATACCGTCCTCAACTTTTACTTCAATCGCGGTTTTCCTAATGCGAACTTCGAAATTGCAACTTCCTCTCCACCGGATGATCCGCATCGCATCGACCTGACGTACACCATTCAGGAGGGCGAGCAGTTTTTCATCAATCGTGTTCTTGTCACAGGACTCGAGCACACGCGTCAACGCGTCGTCCGTCGAGAGCTTCAAGTGAAGTCGGGCGGTCCATTAAACCAATCCGCCATGCTGGATTCGCAGCGCCGCTTGTACGATTTGGGAATCTTTAGTGAAGTTAATACGGCCGTTCAAAACCCGAACGGCGCGGAGGAGCAGAAGAACGTACTGTTCGATCTCCACGAAACCAAGCGCTACACGTTCGACTACGGATTTGGCTTCGAATTCCAAACGGGCCAGCCAAGTCCAGGCAGTAATCAGCCTCTAGGGCAAACAGGCGTCAGCCCGCGCGTTTCGTTCGGCGTCACTCGACTGAACCTGCGAGGTCGCAATGAAACAGTGAGCTTTAAAACCAACGTCAGCCGCCTGCAGCAACGCGTTCTGTTCAATTTCGAAGCACCTCAGTGGTTCAATCGAAACTTTCAGCTCTCCTTTACTGGCTTCTATGACAACACTCTGGATGTGAACACCTTCACTTCACAACGGCTCGAAGGTTCAGTGCAAGCAAAACAAATTCTCACGCGCAATCTGTCGAACCGTCCCATCAGCACTTTGATCTACAGCTACACATTTCGTCGAGTGCGTGCCAGCGATATCAGCATCAGTCCGGGCCAGATTCCGCTGCTGTCACAGCCTGTTCGCGTCGGATCGCCCGGCCTCACCTTCATCCGCGATAAGCGCGATAACCCAATCGAGACAACTCGAGGGAATTACACAACCTTTGACGCCGCTGTCGCGTCCAGGTTCTTTGGCTCGGAGGCAGACTTCAGTCGAGGCCTTTTGCAAAACTCCACCTATCAGGCTTTTGGCAAGAATCGGGCGGAAGGGAAGCAGTATGTCTTCGCCCGCTCAACCCGCATCGGGATCGAGAATCCCTTCAGCGACACAATCATTGTAGAACCCGGACAAGAGATCACTTGTCCTGCGAATCCACCTCCTGGCTTTGTATGTCACACTCTTATTCCACTGCCCGAAAGATTCTTTTCCGGAGGCGGCAACTCCCACCGTGGTTTCGGGTTGAATCAGGCAGGTCCTCGCGATCCGTTCACTGGGTTCCCACTCGGTGGCAGCGCGTTGTTCATTAACAATCTTGAATTACGCTTTCCGACTGTCACCGTGCCCGTCATTCAAGACAATGTAGGCTTTGTTGTTTTCCACGACATGGGGAACGTCTTCACGCGTCCTCAAGACATGACTCGCAGCTTGTTTCGATGGCATCAGGCAAACCCCGAAGTCTGCACTCATCAGGACACAGCTCAGCAATGCAATTACAACTACATCTCTCATGCGATCGGACTAGGGGTGCGATACAAGACACCCATTGGTCCGCTGCGAGTCGACTTCGGTTACAATTTGAATCCGCCATACTTCCCTAGTCTGAAAAACCTGGTCGTCAACCAGGTCAATGGAGAAATCACAGGGCAGTTCTCCCCGCAACAAGCGGGTCACTTCAACGTTTTCTTTAGCATTGGTCAGGCATTTTGATGAGCCGTCGACTCTATTTTTTTCTCGCATCGGTTTTGTGTTTCTTAATCTGCGCGCCAGCTCTCAAAGCAGCCGACGTAATCGATCGAGTCGTCGCTCGCGTGAATGGACAAGTGATTTTGCTCAGCGATTGGGACGAGGAACTCTCTTTTGAAGCTTTCGAAGATGCGCGTCCGCCAGACCATTTCTCGACTATGGAACGGCAGGCTGCACTCGATCGCCTGATAGATCGCCATCTGATGCGAGAGCAGCTCAAGCTTCTCGAACCGGTTCCGGCCGACAAGTCCAGCGTTCAGTCTCGTATTGCCGAAATTCGGGCAGCCCACGCAGCCAAGACTGAGGCTAGCTGGGAATCCGCTCTGCAACGCTATGGTCTTACAGAAGCTGAACTGTCTCGACGTGTCTCATCCGAGCTGAATCTCATGCAGTCCGTCGACGCCCGCCTGCGCCCGAATATTCAAATCGATGAAGCCAGCGTTGCGTCGTACTATAAAGAAAAATTCGGGCCGACCACTTCCCAGGCTGGCACGACTCCGCCGCCGGAAATTGCGGTCAAAATCAAGCAAATCCTCACCGAACAGAAAATGAATGACCTCATGAGCGCATGGTTACAATCCCTTCGCTCTGAAGGCGAAATTCGAACGTTCAGTACATCCAATACCGCAGCGCCGCCGGGGGGAGAAGCGCGTTGACTGAGGCAGCTCCCAAGCGACGGCGCTGGTGGAGAATTCTTCTCGTTTTGGTTGGGTTGGGGCTCGTGGTTTTCGGCTGCATGGCTTGGTATGTCACCACAAATTCATTCCAGGCCATGGTCCGTCGCAGGCTGATTACGGAAATTGAGCAAATCACCGGTGGCCGTGTCGAGCTTGCCGGATTTCACACCACACCGTTCCGCCTGCGGGTCGACGTACGCAATCTAACCATCCACGGAAAAGAAGCCGCCGATACAGCTCCTTTTGTTCACCTGGATCGACTCGTCGCTGACATTCATGTCATCTCAGCCTTCAGCCTTCGGTTTGGCTTTCACGATGTCTCGATCGACCATCCGCTCGTGCACATAATTGTCTATCCCGATGGCACAACAAACGAACCCGAACCCGCTCTCAAAAAGAAATCAGACGGTACTCCCGTCGATCAGTTCTTCGATTTGCGTATTGCACGTTTGACTGTGAATCGTGGCGAACTGTTGTGGAACGACGAGCGAATCCCTCTCGATTTTTCTGCTGCGGACGTGAATGCCCATCTTCAACACTCTTTCCTTCGGCGTCACTATGAGGCGCAGGTGACCGTTGGAAAGATCGATACCAGAATTCAGGACTACCGTCCTTTTGCTTGGAGAGCCGATGCGAACTTCACTCTTGGGCGCGATAGCGTCGAAGTGAAAAGCCTTGTCGTGAACTCAGGGCCGTCTCAATTGAAGTTTCAAGGGGCTATCAGCGATTTCCGGTCTCCCGCACTCAAAGGAAATGCGTCCTTGGAGCTCGATTTAACTGACGTTGCTGCCATTCTTAGGCAACGGCCATTGCGCCGCGGAAAGATCAACATTGTCGGAGCAGGTCAATGCTCGCTTAAAGATTTTTCCTTCGATGGAGCGCTCACGGCACGCGAATTCGAATGGCGTGACGAGGGAATGAACCTACAGAATGTCTCGCTGAATTCGAAAGTTTCCTTAAGACCCCAGCGCATCTTTTTGAGTGATGTACAGGCGAGGCTTCTCGGCGGAGTGATTTCTGGCGATGGTCAAGTTACTAACTGGTTGACTCGTCCAGAGTCGATCGAGCAATTGCGTTCTCGGGCGAGACGCACTTTGAACCGGGCTGAGCAGGAACGACTGCAGCGTGGAATTGTACATGCCCGCTTTTCAAGTCTCGAGTTGCCTGCAATCAAGCGCGCCTTCTCCACTCGAAAGCTTCCCTTAGAAGAGGCACATTTTTCTGGGACAGTCGCCGGCACAGCTGAAGTCTCATGGGTGGGAACTCCAAGCGATGCCGAAACGAAATTTGTGCTTCGGATCGATCCGCCGAATAGCCCTGCACGACAAGACATTCCCCTGACGTTGAATGCTCGGGGCGCTTACCGATTGGTTGGCGATGAGCTCGAAATTCACGACTTGACCGCCACAACGCCCTCGACCACGATTCGGGCCGACGGAACGCTCTCGCGTTCAGCGTCTGCCCGCTTCAATATCACGACGCGCGACCTGCGTGAATGGGAACCATTTCTGAAACGTCGGCCATTGCCTCTTTCATTGCACGGCCGCGCGACATTGAATGGCACTCTCGCGGGACGAGTGCATGATCCTCACGTTACTGCAAATCTGCAACTCACCGATTTTGAGACGACCCTTCCCGCCACAGCTCGTCGGCCCGAAACAGAAGTGCACTGGGATTCCGCATCTGCCGACATGCAATATTCCTCATCTGGGATAAGCGCAAAAAATCTGACAATCCTTCACGGCGCCTCACAGATCAAAGGCGATGTTAGCGTTGAACTTCGCCGTGGAGAATTTTCAGACGCCTCCCACATCTCTGTACGTCTCGATCTGCAGCACGGCGATGTAGCCGAGTTACTCGCCTTGGCAGGGTATGGCTACCCCGTTACTGGAAACATCGACTTGCATGCGCAATTTGCGGGCACGATCGATCAGCCGGGTGGTGGTGGGCATCTGCAACTCACGAATGCAGTTGCGTACGGCCAATCGATCTCAAAATTTGAAAGTGACGTTCGATTCGCCAACGGGGAAGCTCAATTCACTAACCTCATCTTGCAACAGGGGGACGCCACCGTTACGGGTACGGCAGCATACGGCCTTGCCTCTCGGACCTACCGCCTGAATCTTACTGGGTCGAATTTCGAGCTTTCACGCGTTGAGCGTATTCAGAATGAACGGTTCACAATTGCCGGCCTGCTGAGCTTTAAAGCACAAGGCGGCGGAACTCTGGACGAGCCTTCGATCGATGCAGACCTTCACATTGCAGACCTGACTTTGAGCAAGGAACGCCTTGGTGACTTTGACGCTCACGCGATCACGCAAGGGTCACGCCTGCAACTCGAAGGCACCTCAAACTTCCGCGATGCACAGTTGCACACAACCGGAACTATCACTCTCCGCGACGATTATCCAGCCGACCTGAAAATCGATTTCGCCCACTTGGACATCGATTCCTTGCTGCGCATTTACCTGCGAGGGCAAGTCACAGGACATTCAGCCGTCGAAGGGCAAGTCGAACTGCACGGGCCTCTGCGCAAACCTTCTGATTTAGCTGTCACTGCAAGCGTCACGCAATTTTCAGCCGACGTGGATAAAGTGAACCTGCATAATGAGGGGCCTATCCGATTAGCCTTCTCGAAACAGACTGTTTCGCTCGATCAGTTTCATCTCGTCGGCACCGGCACTGACCTTGTTGCCCATGGGACCGCTCAGATCGCGGGCGATCGAACTCTCGACTTGCGTGCGGACGGCACCCTGAACCTCACGCTACTTCAAACCTGGGTTCCCGATCTCACATCCTCAGGCAACGTCGCCGTTGGTGTAAATGTCACCGGCGCGCTTGCATCTCCTGTTTTCCGTGGACAGGTACGGGTCTCGGATGGCGCGCTCACTTATTCGGATCTGCCCACGGGGCTCACAGAAATGAACGGCACGCTGACATTCAACGAGAATCAGTTACAGGTACAGAGTCTAACTGCTCGTACCGGTGGCGGAACGTTAAACGTCACTGGTGCTATCAGCTACTACCGTCGACAAATTTTGTTCGACCTTAAAGGGACCGCTCAAGAAGTGCGCCTTCGCTATCCGCCGGGGATCAGTTCAACGACCAACGCCGACCTGCATTTTTCCGGGACAAACGATGCGGCCACTCTGTCTGGCGAGCTGACGGTAATGAAGTTGAGCATGACACCGGGCTTCGACTTCGGTTCCTACCTGGAAAGAGCCAAATTGTCCGCGCAGGCACCGCAGGCGAATTCGCCGCTCAATCGCATCAAGCTCGATTTGCATGTAACGACTACGCCGGAACTTCAGATGCAAACCGCATTGGCCAAACTTTCCGGTGATGCTGATTTGCGAGTACGTGGCAGTGCTGCGCGTCCGGCAGTACTCGGGCGCGTCGATATCCTTGAAGGGGAAGTCTTCTTCAATGGTGCGAAGTACCGGCTTGAGCGCGGTGACGTGATTTTCACAAACCCTGTGCGCATCGAGCCGATTCTCGATCTCGAAGCCTCAACGCGCGTCAGTGACTACGACGTCACCATCGGTCTAAACGGCACATTCGACAAATTGAACGTCAACTATCGTTCCGAGCCACCCTTGCCAAGCGCCGACATCATCGCGCTGCTCGCTCTCGGTCGTACGCGCGAAGAATCCGCTTCGCTCGAGAACTCCTCTGCAGGCCTCTCCGGTGCTGCCTCGAACCTGATTCTCAGTGAGGCCCTGAATGCGACACTTTCAAGCCGGGTCCAGCGTCTGTTCGGTGTCAGCCGTATCAAGATCGATCCTCAGGGACTGCCCAGTGCCACCAACGTCGTTCGGGGCCCCCAGGTCACAATTGAACAACAGGTGGCGAGCAATCTCACACTCACGTACAGCACCAATGTTGCGGTGGCATCTCAGCAGATCATTCAGCTGGAGTACAACGTGACTCGAACGGTCTCTATCGTCGCTCTTCGCGACCAGAATGGGGTTGTAAGCTTCGATATCAAAATCCGCCGACGCAAGAAGTAATTCGCGAGCGGAATCCCATGATCCATCCTTCCAATAACCAGTTTCGCGCGGAAAGAGAAAACATGGTTGCGTTTCAACTCCGCGCTCGCGGCATCCGTGATGAACGGGTTCTTACTGCCATGGAGGCTGTACCCCGCCACTTGTTCGTTCCTGAACAATTTCAGTCACGTGCCTACGAAGATCACCCGATCCCGATTGGCATGGATCAGACCATCTCCCAGCCATATATCGTTGCCGTCATGCTGCAAGCCTTGGCACTCACGCCGAGCGATCGCGTTCTGGAAGTTGGTACAGGATCGAGTTACGTAACCGCGCTTCTATGTGAATTGGTTGATTCCGTTTATTCCGTCGAACGGCACCCCACCTTGTTGGATCAGGCTCAGCAGAGGTTGGAAGATCTAGAATGCAAGAATGCGATTCTTCTCGTAGCTGATGGGACTCGGGGGCTTCCACAATTCGCTCCGTTCGACGCCATTCTCGTTTCCGCCGCCGCGATATCGCTACCGATCGCGCTGTTCGATCAACTCCGGGAAGGAGGACGCCTTATAGCTCCCATCGGCCCCCCGGAAGCTCAGGAATTGAAACTCATTACGAAGCGCAACGGGACGCAAGTCATAAGCCGTCTCGACCCCTGTCGTTTTGTGCCACTCATCTCTGAACCCGAGTTTGAGGGACAAAACTGACCGTTCGCAACTAGACGCTGCCATTTCGCAAGAGCTCGTGCTTTACAATCGATCTCATGTCGGTTGCGCATAACCTGCGTGTTACGCTCGAGATGATTAAATGGGAGCACTCGATTTTCGCGCTCCCCTTTGCCTTGTGCGGCGCCATGCTGGCGGCCCGCGGACTCCCCAGTGCTCACGTTCTTCTCTGGATCATTGTTGCCATGGTGGCTGCCCGCTCGGCTGCAATGGCCTTCAATCGCCTGGCAGATGCTTCGATCGACGCCGAGAATCCGCGTACGCGAACCCGCGCTCTTCCGGCCGGTACGCTGAGCCCAGCTTTCGTTTCACTATTCACGCTAGCGTCAGTTGGAATTTTTGTCTTCGCCGCGTCACAATTGAACCGGCTCACGCTTTATCTTTCACCGGTTGCCTTGGCGATCGTGTTGCTGTACTCGTATACGAAGCGCTTCACTCGCTGGTCCCACCTGTTCCTCGGGTTTGCCCTCGGTATTGCCCCCGCCGCAGCCTGGATCGCGGTGCAGGGAAGTCTCGATCCTCGAATCTTGCTTCTCACGGCAGCTGTCACTTTTTGGGTCGGTGGATTCGATGTGCTGTATGCGTGCCAGGACTATGAGTTCGACCGCGAAGCCGGCCTTCATTCTGTCCCTCGCCACTTCGGAATCCCCGCGGCCCTGTGGGTAGCGCGAATCTTTCACATGATCATGCTCGTCCTGTTGATAGCCCTGATCCTCGTTTTTTCCTTGGGAAAAATTGCCATGGTTGGTGTTCTTGCGGTGGCCATTCTCCTTGCCTATGAGCATTCTCTCGTTTCCCCGAAAGACCTCTCCAAGCTGAACGCAGCTTTCTTCACGATGAATGGCGTCATCTCCGTTCTTTTCTTCTGCTTCATCGCCGGAGACCTGCTCCTGCGCCGTTGACCTTTGAAATCGTTTCATTCCTAAACTAGAAGTTCTGGCGAGCACTGCGATATCATCGAAGCAATGGCACAATCGCACGCTTTTCAGACGGATGACCCTCGTCTTCAACCGATTCACCAGAAAGTGATTCAGGGTATCCGGCTCGACGCTACCGACGCCCTCGCCTTGTATCGCACAGGCGACATTCTTGCAGTCGGATGGATGGCCAATTACGTCCGCGAGCGACTGCATGGCGATCGTGCCTACTTCAACGTCAATCGACACATCAATCCGACCAATGTCTGTGTAGCGGCATGTCGTCTATGTGCATTCGGACGCAAAAAGGACACGCCCGGCGCCTACACGATGGCTCTCGAAGAGGCTTTTGAGACGGCGGCCTCTGGATACTCCGAGGCCGTCACGGAATTTCACATCGTTGGTGGGCTGCACCCCGACCTGCCCTTTCAATATTTTCTCGACCTGATTTCTGGCCTCAAGCAGCGCTTCCCGCAGGTGCACATGAAAGCTTTCACCATGGTCGAGGTAGCTTACCTCGCAAAACGGGCGAAGCTTTCCATACGCGAAACGCTTGAGCAAATGAAGGCAGCCGGAGTGGACTCTTTACCTGGGGGCGGTGCCGAGATTTTTGCAGATCGCGTACGACACATAATTTGTGATCACAAGATCGATGGCGATCAGTGGTTGGACACTGCCAGGCTCGCTCATCAGATCGGGCTGAAATCCAACGCGACGATGCTTTACGGTCACGTGGAAAACGACGAAGACCGGGTCGATCATCTGCTCAAATTACGCGACTTGCAGGATGAAACTCACGGTTTCCAAACTTTCATCCCACTCGCATTTCATCCCGACAATACGCCACTACAGCATCTGCCGAAGACGACGGGGATGTTGGACATCAAGCAAATTGCCGTCAGCCGCCTTGTGCTCGACAACTTCCCGCATATCAAAGCCTATTGGCAGATGATGACTGCGAAAATCGCACAAATCTCCTTACGGTTCGGCGCCGATGACATTGACGGTACTGTCGTGGAAGAGAAGATTTATCACGATGCGGGAGCCACCACGCCCCAGGGCATGCGTCGACAAGATCTTGTGCGCTTGATCAAAGAAGCCGGACGGGAGCCGATAGAGCGCGACACTCTCTATCGTCCCGTCACTCGCACCGAAACTTCCTTCACCGTGACGGTCTAGCCGGTAGTTTGCGACTTCTCCAAAAAGGTTGCCAAGTGCAACCGTCACAAGCTGGATGTTCGCGAATTTTTATTCTCGTTTTCGCTTGACCCTCCTCCATATCTTCGGGTGTAGAATCACGACAGGAAGGACCAGATAGCTTCACGGGAACTGCAACCCGCTCTCGAGGCTCTCATGAACGTTCATATCGCTTACAAGGTCCACAAAACTCCCGACATAGAAAAAGAGATCAACACGCAAATTGAGAAACTCCGTCGCCGGCTGCAGGTCTTTCGCCCTGACTTAGTACACCTGAAAGGCGCGATTGAACCAAGCCCCGCGCGCGAAGGCTCCCAAGTGTCTCTGAATTTGCGGCTACCTTCCGGACAGATGGCTTCTCAGAAAGCTGCTCCCAACGCGACCGTTGCACTGAAATCCGCCTTCGACGACATCTTGCAGCAAATTACGCGACACAAGGACATACTCCGTTCGAGCCACAATTGGCGTCGTCGCGGTTCAACAAACGGAGTCGAAATCGGCGTTCCATTTGAACAGACCCTGGCTGCAGTTCATCCTCCGAAGATTTCTGCCGAGGACGTGCGCTCTTACGTGAGCGTCAACCTTGGCCGCCTGCAGCGCTTTGTGGAACGTGAGCTGTACTTCCGGCAATCTGCCGAAGATCTTCCCGCGGATACGATCTCGACGGAAGAAGTCATTGATGAGGCCGTTGCGCGGGCGCTGAGCGATGGGGAGCGCCCCGAGAAACTTGCACTCGAACCCTGGCTATATCGACTGGCCATGCAGTCCATGGACGAGATGGTCGTAGCCAGTCGCGAAGTTGATTCCGTTCACCTCGAGGATTCCGCTCGCTCGCCGAATGTCCGCGGTAGCGATGAGCCGGAACTGCAATTCCACCAACCGGACGAAACTTTGACTCGCGAAAGTGTCATTCCTGACCGAAGGATCGCGACTCCCGAACAGCTTGCCTCCTCCGATGAGATGCTTGCCCTCGTGCATTCCGCCCTGCGTGGCGTGAAACGTCGTGATCGTGAAGCTTTTCTGTTGTACGGCCTCGAAGGTTTCTCTGTCGAGGAAATTTCCGCAATCACTGATCGTCAGCCCAAAGAAGTCGAAGCATCCATCATGGCGATCCGCGACCACATAAAGAAAGCCCCTGCTTTGGCCAGGCAATTCAATCCGGTGCCCGTAGCAAAATCCACCAGCGTCTAAAATTCAAACTCACTCAGGAGAAATCGTGATGGTTACCCGCGAAGATATCCGAGAGTTGGCCCAATTTCAGGCGACTCTTCCAGACGCGTGTGCGCTCAGTTTTTACTTTCAGCCCGGCGCGCCTCAGGATAAATCCCACCGCAGCGATGCAATCCAGGTGAAAGACCTGATCCGAGATGCTATGCGCGAATCCCAGAAACATGGAAAGAACGCCTGCGCTCGCGGAGACCTCGAACGCATCCTTGATGTCGTCGGCAGTCTTGGCGCCAGTCAGCGCCAAGCTAAAGCCATCTTCGCTTGCAAAAGCCTCAACTTCTGGCGCGAGTTTGATTTGCCTCCCCAACTCGCCAAGACTCAATTAGTCGTGAACCGCCGCTTCGACCTACGACCCCTTGCCATACTGCTCGGTGCGCATCCCAGGTTGTGCGTGACGTTGGTCGACCGTCAGCGTGCTCGCTTCTTTGATCTACGGCTTGATCAGTTGACAGAGGGAGAAGGTATTTTTCACAAGCTTCCACGAGCCAAGAACTACGGATTCAAAGGCTATGATGCTGGACATGCCGAGCGCCGCATCGCCGACGACGCGCTCCATCATTTCAAAAACATTGCCGATCGTCTGAAAGACGAGTTCGAAAGAGGCGTGTGGGAGAAACTGATCGTCGGATGCAATGACAGCATCTGGTCCGAATTCGAAGCCCAACTGCACAATTATGTGAACCAGCGTTTGCTGGGACACTTCCCCATCGATGTCGCGAGTGCAACCCCAGAAGAAATCAGGTCTCTCGGCGCACGCGTCCTTCGTGGCTCCATCGAGGAACGGGGTCAGAAACTACTTGACGACACCCTCAGTTTTGCTAAGGCAAATGGCCGAGGTGTAACCGGATTACGTCGCGTTCTGAACGCCGTTGAAAGCGGTGAGGCACAGACGCTGTTCCTGTCTGACTCTTATTCCGCCAAAGCCGTGGAATGCACAAACTGCGGACATATCGATTCCCATATGATTCCCGCTTGCGTCGCTTGTGGCCAAGCGACACGTGAACTTGAAGACGTTTGCGAGGCCCTCATACCCATTGCGATTCGTCGCGATATCGAGCTCTTCTATCTGAAAAAACAACCTGCGCTGGATCAGGTGGGCAACATCGCAGCGATGCTTCGTTACCGCATGGACATTACACCGGCCGGGCAAAATTCTCTCGCCTCCTGAGAACGGCAGCGCGCACCCCCGAACGCTTGTGCCTCCAAAATTAGGCGTCATCTCGACGCCCGACGCTACCCCTCTGCAAAAAACCTGGCATCATCTCGAAGACTCGCGCTTTCTTCAGTGAGTCGAGAGAGATCTCGCGCGGACAGCCCACATGTCCATAAACGCGTTGCCTCTTCCTCCACTTGGACAGAACGCAGGAAATCGCGTGCTATCCTGATCGCCGTTTTCGTTCGGAGGAAGAATGGCGATCTCGCGCCGTAATTTTCTGGGAGCAAGCTTAGCTGGATCTATCTCGCTCGGTGCAGGCGCTCAAACTAACAAAACTGAGTCACAGGCCAGTCCTCAGTCAACCAGTGCGGCCACAGGAAAGCGTCCGATCATCGTCTGCTCTGGAAACGGCTTTGATTACCTCGATCGCGCATATGATCACCTTTCCAAAGGCGGCGACACGCTCGATTCCGCCATCCTGGTGGTCACCGGACCTGAAGACGATCCCAAAGACGACAGTGTTGGCTTGGGAGGCCTGCCCAACGAGGAAGGAGTTGTAGAACTTGACGCCTGTTGCATGCACGGTCCAACCCGGCGTGCGGGATCGGTAGGTGGTGTCCGCAACATTAAGAACGTTTCCAAAGTCGCCAAGGCCGTCATGGAACACACTGGGCACGTCATGCTGGTTGGTGAAGGGGCAGAGCGCTTTGCCGTCGCCATGGGATTTCCTCGCGAGAATCTCTTGACCGAACACTCCCGCATGGTTTGGCTGCTTTGGAAGGAGTACCACTCGCGGGACGACTGGTGGGGCCCCGGGCTAGCCTCGCCTGGTTGGAAGCCACCCGAGACATCACCCAGTTCCGAGCTCTGGCAGAACCGCTTCTACAAGCTCAACGAGATGGCAGCCAGCGTCGGCATCAAGCCTGAGTTTCGCAGATCAGCCATCCGGAAGGTGCTCTTTCCGCAGACCGGTACCATCAATTGCTCCGCACTGAATGCGAAAGGTGAACTGTCTGGAATCACCACCACCAGCGGGCTTGCGTTTAAATTGCCGGGTCGTTGCGGAGACTCTCCCATCATCGGAGCAGGTTGTTACACGGATCAGGACGTAGGTTCCGCAGGCGCAACCGGCAGCGGAGAAGAGAACATTAAGGTCGCGGGCGCGCACACGATTGTCGAGAACATGCGTCGCGGCATGTCTCCGCAGGAAGCCGGCATGGATGCTCTCAAACGCATCGTTCGCAACTACAACAACGACATGTCACGCCTTAAATTTATGGATATGACCTACTACATCTTGCGAAAAGATGGAGCCTACGCCGGCGTGTCACTTTGGGAAGGATATGAACCCAACGAACCCCACAAGATCGCTGTCCACGACGGAAACTGTCGCGCCGAGAAAACCGTTAGCCTCTTCAAAGGCGCATCGCAGGAATTTCCGCCATATCCGCCAGAAGTTCAGAAGTTTATAAATGAAACCAAAAAATAAAGATTGTACGCATAGCTCGGTTTCTCGAAACTCCAAACCCTGAAACTGTCGAAACTCGAATTTTCCTATGCGAACCTGACCTTCACATCTGGGCTCTTATCCAGATGAATACTATCGATGAATCGCACGCGCCCGGTATTCAAAGTCATGATCACTGACTGCGTGCGTACGCCTTCGCCAAAGAAGCGGACGCCCCGCATCAACGCTCCATCCGTCACCCCGGTGGCAGCGAAAATCAACTGTTTGCCCGGAGCCAAGTCCTCTGCTTCGTAAATCTTTTTCTTATCGGAAATTCCCATCTTTGTGATGCGCTCTTCCAATTCCGGCTTATCGATCACCAGTCGACCCTGCATGTAGCCGTTTAAACAGCGAATCGCCGCCGCCGTAATCACGCCTTCCGGAGCCCCACCTGATCCCATAACCGCGTGAACACCTGTGCCGATGACTGCTGCCGCGATGCCAGCCGATAAATCGCCATCTCCAATCAACCGGATTCGCGCACCCGCTTTGCGGATATCGGCAATCAACTTTTCGTGTCTCGGACGATCAAGCACGATCACCACCAGGTCTTGCACATCGCGATCTAGTCGCTTTGCAATATTTTTCAGGTTGTGCTCGACGGGCACATCAAGATGCACCGCGTCCTTGCACGATGGTCCCACGACGATCTTTTCCATGTAGCAGTCCGGCGCATTTAGTAGCCCGCCTTTTTCAGAAGCCGCTAGCACCGTGATCGAACCGGGAGCCCCGGTTGCGCATAGATTAGTTCCTTCTAAGGGATCAACTGCGATATCGACGTCCGGTACACCGCTCCCGTCTGGAAAAGACGCTCCCACTTTCTCGCCGATGTACAGCATGGGAGCCTCATCGCGTTCTCCTTCGCCGATGACGATCGTTCCATGCATCGGTACCGTGTCCATCGTTTTCCGCATCGCTTCGGTCGCTACCTGGTCAGCCAGCTTTCGGTCACCCTGCCCCATCGTCCGCGCCGATTCGATCGCCGCGTTCTCAACTACACGCAGCATCTCCAGAGCGAGATCGCTCTCGATGTTTTCTCCAAAACTTTTTGCTTTGGCGCTGGGCCGGGTGTCGCTCATTGATGCCTCCTGTGTTCGTGCGGCCTTCGACTATAGCGGAGAGCGCGTTGTGAAGGCAAAGTGCGGGGGGCACGGTGAACACGCTAAGCATTCCCACAGCTGAATGCTGACTACTGAGTGCTGAATGCCTACTTTAAAAACTGCTAAAGTTTTTCCATGCCATCAGAACGCAAAGAGCCCATCTACACCTACACCGAAAAACAGGTCGCCGATAAAAGTGAGATCGCACGGCGCTTCCTTGAAACGCGCACACGTCTGAACGCTAATGTCGAAAAGGCCGACAATTATTTGGTTAAGCGCTTCTACAACATCGATCACAACACGTATTTGGAAGGCGCGATTCCGGCGAAATATAAAGAACTAATGGGATTGGTTGTATCGGCTGGACTGCGCTGTGACGACTGCATCAATTACCACATCGTCCAGTCATATCGCTTGGGTGCGACAAATGAGGAGCAACAGGAAGCGCTTAACGTTGCCTTAGTTGTCGGCGGAAGTATCGTTGTTCCTCATCTCAGGCGCGCCTACGAATTGTTATCGGAGTTGTATGCGTAGCGGCGTATCTTGTTACGCCAACTTCCTGCGCCTTAGATCACTCTGTTCATCTGCGGGATCAAAACGCGTCGATTCCCGTCACGCTGGATCCGATGATCAGCGTATGGATATCGTGCGTGCCCTCGTAGGTCTTTACCGATTCGAGGTTCATCAAGTGCCGCATGATCGGATAATCATCCGCAACTCCATTCGCTCCCAGAATGTCTCGTGACTTGCGCGCACACTCCAGCGCCATCCAAACGTTATTCCGCTTTGCCATTGAGATGTGCTGGTGCTCTACCTTGCCAGCGTCTTTTAGACGCCCAACCTGCAGCACAAGCAACTGCGCTTTCGTGATCTCGTTAATCATCCATGCCAACTTTTCCTGCACGAGTTGGTGGGACGCGATCGGCTGATCTCGAAATTGCTTCCGCAACAGGGAATATTGCAGCGCACAGTCGTAGCATGCCATCGCAGCTCCTACCGCGCCCCAGGCAATTCCGTAGCGCGCCTGGTTCAGGCACATCAGCGGAGACTTCAATCCGCCACTCAACGGCAGCAAGTTCGACTCCGGTATACGCACATCCTGCAGCGACAAGCCCGACGTTACTGATGCGCGCAGCGACCACTTTCCATGAATATCGTCAGCCTTGAATCCCGGGCGGTCCGTTTCGACCAGAAATCCCCGAACTTTGTCTCCTTCGTCTTCCACCTTCGCCCAGATCACCGCCACGTCGGCAATCGTTCCCGAGGTGATCCACATCTTCTCCCCGTTGAGGACGTACTCTTTTCCTGACTTGCGCGCTCGCGTCCGCATTCCGCCCGGGTTCGATCCGAAATCCGGTTCAGTCAGGCCGAAGCATCCCAACTTCTCGCCTTTTTGCATGGCCGGCAACCAGGTGTTCTTCTGCTCATCGCTGCCGAATGCATGAATCGGATACATCACCAACGCCGACTGCACACTTACGAACGACCTCACGCCTGAATCGCCGCGCTCAAGTTCCTGCGTGACCAATCCGTACTCGACATTGCCCATTCCTGCGCAACCGTACCCTTGCAGCGATGCCCCAAAGAAGCCAAGCTCTGCCATCGGCTTCACCAATTCGCGAGGGAAGCGCCCAGCACGATTGCACTCTTCAATGATCGGCACGAGGTTTTCTTCAATGAATTTGCGCGCCGTGTCGCGCACCAACCGCTCATCGTCGGTGAGCAACGTGTCGAACTCGATGAAGTCCACACCCTTAAACTTGATTGCAGGCATATGATCCTCTTAGCAGAAGCGCTAGGCACCCAAAGTCAAACCTATCAGGTTACCAGAAATAAGGGTTCGCACATGCCGATGCTGACTGCCGATTGCTGAATACTGTAGAATCACACAGGCGAGTACAACAGCACGCCTTCGGATGCGTGCTCATCCGCCGGAAACGCTTCCGGCGCACACACTCCCACACAACCAGGTAGAACCCGCGGCACGGCCGGTGGGCACATTCCTGTCAGGAGAACACGATGGCAAAGATTGCAAAAACCGCAGACCGCAAGAAGGTCATGGACACTTCGAAGAGCACCGACTGCCCCAAATGTGGCAAGGCCACGCGGATCGTCAAACGCGTAAAGGACCGTGAACGGGGAACGCCAGGCGGTATTTATATCTCGTGCTCAGGCTGCGAATTCTTCGAGAAACTCTAGAAGGTAGTTCTGGGTACTCAGTTCTCAGGTTGTTCTCAGGCTCTCGTGGAAATACCCATTAGGCCCAACGCGAGAATAGAGAACGAACCCGATCTCGCTCGACTTTAGAGAGAATTCAGCGAGCAACAAGGATTGCACGCTCGTGTCGCTCTCCCTCTAAGGCGTGGCTTCAGAGTCGCGCCTTTCCTTTTACGCTAGCTCTCATTCTCAAGGAACCCAGGATTGAACTTGATCCAATGCGGGAGCCAAACAAACTTCACTGAGAACTGAGAACTGCCCTACCTCGCTCCCGCCATCTCCCCGAGAATCGCTCTTGTTTCCGCTGCCGGATCCGCCGCTTCGGTAATCGGCCGTCCTACCACGATATGTGTTGCACCCGACGCGATTGCTTCAGCCGGCGTCACCACTCGTACTTGATCTCCGCGCCCCGTCCCGGCTGGTCGAACACCAGGCGTAACGATCGCGAATTCGTCCCCTAGTTCCGTTCGCAACCGGCTGGCCTCATGTGCCGAAGCGACAACTCCATGGCAGCCATCCGATAAAGCTAGAGCCGCTATCCGCAAAACCTGCTCAGCGACTGGCCCTCGAACGCCCAGCTTCTCGAGATCCGTCTCCCCAATACTAGTCAGAACAGTCACGGCGAGGATCATAAGACGGGGATAGTCCTTTGCCACTTCAACGGCAGCCCGCAGCATCGGGCCGCCTCCCGTGCCGTGCACCGTGAGCATGCTTACCCCCAGTTGAGCCGCTTCCTTCACCGCCGCTCCAACTGTGTTGGGTATGTCGTGATATTTGAGATCGAGAAAGACTTTTCGGCCACTCGCCACCAAGTCCCGCACTACGCGAGGACCCTCTGCCGTGTACAGCTGCATGCCAACTTTATAGAAAGATACGGAATCGCCCAGCTTCGCGGCGATATCTCTCGCGACTGCTGCGGAAGGAACGTCCAAGGCCACGATCAAGCGCTCGCGTACATCGTGACCTTGGAATTTATTTGGGATTTGGATGGCGGGATCCATCCAGGGGAGTGTAGTGGATTTAACGCAGACTCGCTACGGTGCGAATTTCGGGCTGGTTCGGCGAGCTCACCAGGTCTAAGCGAACCTGCTGGACGCCGCGAGAGCTGAAGTTCAAAGAGCGCGCCGCATTGTAAGAAAGATCAATGATCCGGCCGGGAACGATCGGGCCACGATCATTCACTTTGACGACCACCGAGCGGCCATTCCGAAGATTCGTCACGCGGACATATGTTCCAAGTGGAATCGTCAGGTGCGCCGCCGTAAAGTCCAGCATGTCGTACGGTTCACCGCTGGCAGTGGCTTTGCCGTCGAAATCTTCCCCATACCAGGACGCTAATCCGACCTGATATGGCTTGCTGCTTTTCTTATGTTTACCGGAAGCGGGTTGTGTCTGAGGACCGTTTACGTCCCCTCGGGTATTTGCGGCTTCCGAGCTGGTTGGCCCGGATGCGGCTCCGGCTCCCAGGCTGGCCACGGCCAACAGCACCGCCAGTCCATGAGCGATTCGTCGCATTCAGTCACCTCACATCTCCAAAAGTCGATTCCCCCGGCCACAGAACCTCGAAATGATTGTTGAATCCTAGGCGTGGCAGACACCCGTGTCAACCAGGAAAATCCTGTAAATCAGTTACTTAGATGTAATTAATCGATCTCGCAACGGCAGTAGAATCTTGGGGTTTGTAGCAGGATCTTTAGCTTAGCTGGGCTGCTCTATTTAGGCTCTAGTTAAGATAACCAAAACACGTTACCTGAAGAAAAATCACAAACCGCCTTATTTCAGGCACTTGTCCCGCTTTCCAGCCTAGGCGCCGTAAAATCAGCGTCTTACAAATGAGCTTTGTACCAGAAGGTAAACATCGAAAACGCAACTTGATGACCTTGCGGCCAATTCCCGGAAGGACGTGTTCTTCTGGGAGCCTAGTCGCAACACCGGCAACTTCCGGGTTGCACTCCTGGAACTTTCCGCTAAATTCAGGGTATGCCTCGCCCGACCCCACCGGTGGTCCTTACAATCGCCGGTTTCGACCCGACCTCAGGCGCCGGCGTCACAGCCGATATAAAGACCATTGCCGCCCATGGCTGCTATGGCGTTTCAGCAATTACCGCTTTGACGGTGCAATCCACGACGGGAGTGGGGCAAGTACACCCTGTCGAACCCGAACTTCTCACCGCTACTCTTGAGGAACTAGCCGCCGATCTCGAGATCGCCGCCGTTCACATCGGAATGCTCGCTAACGGAGTTCTGGTTCGTGCGCTGATTACATATCTGGAAAACTCTCGCCCCCCAAACATCGTGCTCGATCCAATTCTGCGCTCTTCCTCCGGGGCAGAATTGCTGGACAGTCCTGGACGAAAAGTCTTGAAAGAGAGGCTTCTCCCGCTGTGTACCGTTGTCACACCTAATATCGACGAAGCCGCGGAACTGTCCGAAACCACCGTTACGAACCTCGACCAGATGCGCTCAGCCGCCCAGGCTTTTCACAACCTCGGATCATCGGCGGTCGTCATTACAGGTGGTCATCTCGACCAGGCCATCGATCTCCTGAGCTTTACTACCGTTAAGCGAATCGAGCAGGAAACATTCAAATCACAACGTCAGAAGTCCAACTCAACCCACGGCACAGGTTGCGCCTTTGCAACCGCGATGGCATGCCATCTGGCTCTCGGACGCGGTCTGCCCGAGGCAGTTCTCCTCTCGAAGGCCTACGTGCAAGCGGCTATATCGAACGCTCATCCACTTGGCCGTGGCACCGGTCCCGTTCATCACCTTTACCGGATGGAGCAAACCAGGCGGTCCTCGACCGTCACTCTTCGCGAACCGGAATCCGTGAAGTAGCAGGACGCAAGATGCGTAGCTACGTGCTTAGTTTTTTCTGAGAACTGAGAACTGAGAACGGGGAACTGCCCTATCGGGCTTTCTTGAGTAGAATGCCCGCCACAAATGCCACCATGGCGCCCAGCAGCCACTGAATCGTATAGAGCTGGATTGCTTGCCAATCCACGAGCTTCTGCGGAGTGTAGACGACGCGTATCGAGAGCGCAGCGAAAACGCATCCGAGGCCGACTAGGAAAGCGACGAGCGAGGCCATGGGGAGGCCCAGTCTTTCGCGAATGCTTTGGAATTCCAGAGAGCTGACAACCGTGTCTACCACTCCCGTTCGACCTTCACGACTAGTACCGCAGCTATGGCAGTATTGGGCCCCGACCATGTACTCGGTTCCGCACTTTTCACAAACATGGTCACTGTGCGAGAACGTCCGAGCCTCACGGTCTGGAACGGCGATGGGTGGCCGCCAGAACTCCTGTTCTGCGTTTTGTACTACGTCTGCCATCAGGATAGATTCCTTCCCCAGTATTAGGGGAGGCAAGCTGTTCGCCAAAGTTTTGCTCCGTGTACTTCCGGGTAAGCCATTGAAACCTATAGCTTACGCGGATCAGCGTCGTAACTTGCCCCTATCGCTGCGGCAAGAATTACGCTGTAAAACCAGAAAATTCTCTGTATGTCGCCGACTATACAAGCGACACGCGGTTTTTCAGCCTCTGGGAACGTAACCGCTCTGGTTCATGTATCGGGTAAACTGGCCATACTCTCCGTGACGTCGTCTTTCAGAAAATCGCAGCTCGCCTCGGTCCGAACACTTTTCTTCACGATGTTTTTGGTTTGTTCTTTGTGCGTGCCGTCGGCCTCGGCAGTTCTTTTCCAAAGCAAACCCGCGACGTTAGCGAAGTCTGGACTCACCTTCCGGCCTACCGATCCGCTCAACGAAGAGGCTTTTGACGCTTTCTACAATCTCGACTACGACCGATCAATTCAGGACTTTCAGAAGATCGTCGATCGTCATCCGGACGACGCTTTTGCCATCAATCACCTCATCACTGCCTTGATCTTCGCCGAACTCAACCGCATGGGCGCGCTGAATACGGGAGAGTACTCGAACGACAGTTTTGTTTCGCAAGGTCACCGTCCGGCTGATCCGAAGGCTAAGGAACGTATCAAGCAGCTCATTGATCGTGCGCTGAAGTTAGAGGATGCACGTCTCGAACAAAACTCCAAGGACGTGGATGCTCTCTATGCGCGCGGTGTAACGCGTGGCCAGTTCGCCCTCTACACCGCCTTAGTCGAACGCGCTTGGTTTTCTGCCCTGCGGAACGCGGTGGGCGCACGCCATGATCACGAGCGTGTGCTGGAACTTTCGCCCGACTACGTGGACGCCAAGCTTATCGTCGGCTCACACAACTACGTCATGGGAAGTCTCCCCTGGGGCGTCAAAGTAGCGGTTTCCCTCGTCGGACTCAGTGGCAGCAAGGAAAAAGGCATTCAATACTTGTACGATGCAGCGCACGCTCCCGGAGAAACCAGCATCGATTCGAAAATCGCTTTGCTCGTCTTCCTACGCCGCGAGCATCGCTTTGATGAGGCACTTGCTCTGGTGCGCGAACTTCAACCACGCTATCCAAAAAACTATTTATTGCTCTTGGAGGAAGGGAACCTGGAACGCTCACGCGGCCATGCGCAACAGGCGGCAGATATTTATCGAAAAGTAATGGAGCAAGGCCGAGCAGGGAAGTACGTGAAGGGTCAGCACTACGAAATTGCTGCGATTGCCCTCGGAGACCTCCTCCGCAGCACGAAAGATTTCACCGGAGCAGCTGCCGCGTACGATCAAGTCTCGCAGATCGATCAGCCTGACCCGGAGCTTGCCCAACGCGCAAACCTTGGCTCCGGTGAGATGTACGATCTCCTGAAGCAGCGGGATCAGGCCGTCCATCGCTATCAGGCCGTCATCGCCTTAAACTCTTCCACCCCTCCAGCTGAAACCGCCCGTCGACGGCTCCAGGAACCCTTCCGCGAATAGCCCTAGTAAAGCCTCCATACCTGGTCTTTCCCTATCCTTGTCAATCCGAGCAAAGCGAGGAATCTGCAGTTTTTCATCCAAGCGCGACTGTTTACGTCCAAATTCTAACTGCTAAGTGCCAAGCGCTAACTGCTAGCTCTTAGGGAACTTTCTCACGCCTTTCCGCGTATCCTAGAGCAGGGAGGTCGCTCCATGTACTGCAACTACTGTGGCAAGGTCATTCAGGACGACGCTAACATCTGCGCCTATTGTGGAATTCGGGTCGGAGGAGTAGCGGCCCGCAAGCGCCTGATGCGTCCCCGCGAGAACCGAAAAATTGCTGGTGTTTGTGCCGGTGTCGCCGAATATCTGGATCTGGACGTCACGCTCATCCGCCTGGTCTGGCTACTGGTCGTGATCTTCGCAGGCGCGGGAGTTCTCGCTTACCTGATCGGCTGGATCATCATGCCCGAGGAACCAAAGGCGCTTCCTGCGCCCTCCGGACATCCAGCTCCGACAGCTTAGTCTTACTAGAAGAAAGAAGAATTCAAATTGCTTTGGGCGCCCGGAACAACGCTGGCGCCCAATCTGTTTACAATCGTATGTTTTCATTGCGAGTACCCGGTCTCAGGCGCTGAATACGCCCCGGACTACTGACTACTGACTACTGACTACTGGCCACTGACTACTGCACTCAAATGGAATCCATCCGCAGCTCCGACGCCAACATCGTTTACGAGTCCCTGGGACAAGGCCCACCACTGCTTCTACTTCATCCTTTCCCAGTCCATCACGAGTTCTGGAAACCGGCTGCAGAATTTCTTTCGAACTACCGCATCATCCTTCCCGACCTTCGTGGCCACGGCGACTCTGGAATCGGTGACGGCCCCGCCACCATGACAAAACATGCGGATGATCTTGCTCGTGTGCTCGATCACGCTGGTGTCGGACGCGCTCCAATGGTTGGTGTTTCCATCGGAGGCTATGCGCTATTTGAATTTTGGCGTCGCTTCCGAAATCGTGTGTCCGCGCTTGTATTCGCCTGCACGAAAGCATCTCCGGACACCCCTGAAGCCCGTGCCGGTCGTTTGCGCACCGCATCCGAAGTCCTCGAGCGTGGTGTGGGCCCTTTCGTCGACAGTATGCTTCCGAAGCTTCTCGGAGCAACAACTCAGGCCTCGCGACCTGACTTGGTGGCGAACGCACGCGCCATGGCCTTGAAAATGTCTCCTCATGATGTAAGCCAAGTCCAGCAGGGCATGGCAGAGCGCCCGGACTCAGTACCGACTCTCAAAACCATCGACGTTCCGACTCTGATTCTCGCCGGCCAGGAAGACGCCTTGATTCCCCTTGCTGAGGCTGAACTCATCCGAGCCAACGTCTCTTCAAGCCGCCTTGCCATCATTCCGCAGGCGGGACATTTCGCGCCCTTGGAGCGACCTAAAGAAGTCGGCCGCCTGCTTCGCCAGTTCTTGGACGCGAACCGTTAACAAAGGCCGTAGAGGGTAGCGTAGCCTGGCGATGAATCGCCAAAGTCCGATATACCCACATCCCTGCTAGAATCCCTGCGCTGGTCGCAAGTCTGACTCAGGAAATAACGAATGTTCCCGTATGCTCGGGTTTCTCTGCTTTTCGTCGTTTTCTTCTCTACGATCCTCACCGCGTCAGCTCAGGAAACTTCGAGGGGCATTAAGCTCCGTTTCGGTGGTGGTTTCGATAGTCTCGAACCCGAGCAGCAAGCCCTCGTGCATAAGTGGCATGGAGAATACGAGCAGATTACGGGCCGCACGCTTGATCCTGAGGTCAGCTATGACAACCTGCCGCTTGCCACACGCACCACTTTCGACGCAGTAACTCACGCGTTACTAAGAACCAAGCTCACCGACGGTGTAACCGGCCAGTCCATTGGAAACGGGCTTGAGCTCGTGAAGCTTGTCGAGTCAGTCCACGGCCAGCTGCAAAATGCTCGCGGTGATCAGCAGTATCGGATTTACGTTCTTCTCTCCGACGATGCCCTCGATAAGCTCTATCGCAGCAAGGAATTTAAGCGCGTCGGCGATAACACCATCTATCACATCGGATATCCGATCAATTTCCGTCAGCAGGGCGGCGTTCCGTCGATTCAGGTTTCAGTCGCACGCACTGGTTTGCGCGCCGATATCGATGTCGATTACAGGTCTTCGAGTGGCCCTCAAGCGCTGGTCAACGGTCATCTGACATCCGCCAACTCCGATGTTCGCGCGGGCAAGAACTACACCTCTCATGTTCGTCGCTGGCAAGGATTGTCCAATTGGTGGGGCAGTCTCTTTGGCCTCACTCGTTCCATACCCCCTCAGGAGATCACCGCACTTCACTCTGGAAACAATCCTCCACGATTGCGCGGCAATATTCCTGTCCAGGACGCAATCAATGATTTCTTCAAGGCGTGGCTGCTCGAGGAAAAACCTGAACAATCTTTGGGCTACATCTCCATCAAAGCAATGGCTTGCATCGCTGAATTCCCTGGCGGTCATACCGCTGGAAGTTCGCTTGTGCGCCTGCGGATGTATAAACGCATGAAAGAGCTCAACCAGGTTTTTGGGGATATCTCCAGCCTTGATCAGGTCATGCAGGGGATCGTCATCCCCGCACCCGGAGGACAACCTCTAAATCAACCCTTTGGTGGCCTCTTCGCCCTTCAGCGAATTCCTGACGATGTTGCGCGCGAATTAGATTGCCGCATCCGCCAGAAGTTGGAACTGGCCGCTCCAATTCCCGCTGCCAGCCGCCGCCTCGGTGACTATTACAGCGCCATCACAGTCATCGGGCGCAAGGACCGGGGTACATCCGGAGAAGTCTTATCTCAAGTTTGGACTCGTGAAGGAAATGCTTGGAAGCTCGTCAGCTGGCAATTAGAAAATCCATTCAAGGATGACAAGACCTTTACTCAAAAACCAGCTGCGCCAGCCATTCCCGTCCCCTCCGCTGATCCGCTTCTCCTCAATCGCATTCAAAGTTTTTTGAGTAGCTGGCTTCTACAGAAAAAATACGATTCGGTGGAAACGTACTTCTCACCTGAATCGCTCGATTGCGCCGAGTTGCTCACGGGGCCTGCGCGGAACCTTAATAAGCCCCGGCAGATTGCCGAACTTCACTCCTGGCTGGCAACGATAGGCAAGGAAGCCGGCGATCACAAACGCATCGCACGTGCGATCCAAAGTGTTCCCTTCGGGCATCCACAAATGCAGGAGGTCAATCATCCCGAGCAGGACTCGTACCTTCTTACCCGCATCTCCGACGACTTGGCCACGATGGACGGCTGCACTGCGCGGGAACGCGGTCTGCGCATCCCACCGAACGCAACCGCCGGTGATCCGACTTTTGAGTCAAAGACATATCAACTCGCATTCCAGTTCCGAAATGCCGACTCGCAAGCTGGTACTGTCGAATTCAACTGGGCACTGCGTGATGGCGAATGGAAGATCATCTCCTTCGACCTGCTCACCGACTAGCAATCTCATTCAGTGCGCCCGTAGCATGTAGCCTGTCGCCTGTAGCTCAACCCTAATCTGCTAAAATCGCCGCGCTATGCTTGATACTGAACTGGTTCCTAGCACTTCTGTGATCGCAAAAGGTGATGGCGGCATCATCGATGTGAGCTCCGCCTCGAATCCAGTGCTTCTCGCAACTCTTGAGATCACCAAAATCATCGAACAGGAGTCTCTCGACGTCGCGATACAGGCATCGGCCGACGGTACGACTTGGAATCCGAAGCCACTCGCCTCATTCCCACAGCAGTTTTACGCCGGACAATATCCGTTGCTCGTTGATCTCTCACACGAGCCCGGCACCAAATTCCTCCGCGCTCATTGGGAGGTCAACCGTTGGGGACGAGGCACCGAAACACCCATGTTCGAATTCCGCGTCACGCTTAAAGAAGTCCCGCCCGACCTGCTGCGGGAAGTGACGGCCACGGCCCGCGCGCGCGGATGAAAGAATCAAGTTCTAACCGAGTGTTAAATACTGACTAGCTACTAGCCACGAGCTACTAGCGACTGGGTTCTCCATGGCTCGTAAGTTCAAGTCTCTCAGCGAACGCGAAATTCTTGCACTAGCCGTCTCTCTGGAAGAGGAAGACGGACGCATTTACGGTGACTTTGCTGACGGACTTCGCGAGACTTACCCGGATACCGCCAAGCTCTTCGACGACATGCGTCTCGAGGAATCCGATCATCGTAACCAGTTGATCGAAACATACCGCACTCGCTTCGGAGAACACATTCCGCTCATTCGTCGTCAGGATATCCAGGGATTTGTGCAGCGCCGCCCGGTTTGGCTGACACGCCCGCTCCCGATCAAAGAAGTCCGCAAGCAAGTCGAAATTATGGAGCTCGAGACGCGCCGCTTCTACGAGCGCGCTATGCACAACATCACAGATGCTGGTGTTCGCAAATTGCTCGGCGATCTCGCTGATGCGGAACGCAAACACTACGCTACAGCTGAATCATTGCAGGAGCGCATCACCCCAAAAGTCGAAAAGGAAGAAGAAGACGCGCAGCGACGGCTGTTTGTTCTCCAAGTGGTTCAACCGGGGTTGGCAGGGTTAATGGATGGTTCGGTCTCCACCCTCGCTCCGGTCTTCGCTGCCGCCTTCGCTACCAAAAACAGTTGGGACGCATTTCTAGTCGGCCTCGCTGCTTCAATCGGTGCCGGCATTTCGATGGCCTTCGCCGAAGCTCTCTCCGACGACGGCTCTTTAACTGGTCGCGGTCGCCCCATTCTTCGGGGTGCAGTTACCGGACTTATGACGGCTGCCGGAGGAATCGGTCACACGCTCCCGTTTCTGATCAAGGATTTCAATGTTGCATTTATCGCCGCCGTGATCATCGTCGCGATCGAACTCATCACCATCGCGTGGATCCGCAAACGGTACATGGACACGCCATTTCTTTCCGCCGTCTTCCAAGTTGTTTTGGGCGGTGTGCTGGTGTTCATCACCGGCATCCTGATCGGCTCATCGTAGATGCGTTGTACCTAGCGACTAGCGACCAGCTACTAGCGACTGGTTTTCGTCATCACTCCATCGTGATCGTAATACTCATACGCGGACATCGCCTTCTCTCCGCCCTTCTTCCACACGCGATTGTCTGTGCTGAGTTTTCCCAACGCTTGCGCCATCGCCCGCACGTGCATCGCAACCGATCCGCAGCACGATCCGATGTAGCTGATCCCGATCTCTTTCGCCTTTACCGCGTAATCTCCCATCTCGTTCCGCGTCAGCTGGAGTGGATCGAGCGCATAAGGAAATTCTGGCAGGGAAGTGAAGTCCGGTTTTTCTTTTGGAGTTCGATACGCCACAGGCTGGCACGCCAGATACCCCGACACTGCCTTACGCATTTGCTCCATCGATGGCAATGTGTGCTCCGGCGATCGGAGGCAGTTCATCCCGACGATGTCCGCTCCAGCATCCAGCAATGCTTTCGCTGCTTCAGCCGCGCTTTTTCCTTCCGCCGTTTCGTCCTTGTTTTCGAAGCAGATCGTCACCATCACGGGCAAGCCGGTCTTCTTACCCCGCTCGACAGCAATCAATGCTTCGCCTAGCCACGAGAACGTCTCGCCAATAATGAAGTCAACGCCCTCGCCGCACTGTACTGCCAGCTGTTCATCGAACGTCTTGCGTACCTTGTCGGCCGCCGCTGGACTTCCCGGCTCATACATCCACGTGAGACTGAGATTTCCGGCGACGAGGCACTTATCCCCCGCTACCTCACGCGCAATTCTCACGGCGGACTTGTTGATCTCCTCAAGCTTGTCTTCCAAGCCAACCGTGGCCAGCTTGTCGCGGCTCGCATAAAAAGTCAGTGCTTGCAGCACGTCGGCTCCGGCCTCGCGGAACTCAATGTGCAGCTCGCGGAGTGCCTCCGGATGTGTAATCGCCACCTCAGGCGTGAACGGCCCCGGTCGCACCCACCCGCGTTTTTCCAACTCCAGGAGATAACCTCCATCACCCAGTACCATGCCATCTTTTAACCTCTCGAGAATTCCTTTTTTCGCCATCACACCCTCCTGAAGATCACGAGCGTCCGCAAAACTTTCCGATATCAGCAGCACTCCGTCGTGAATGTTTTGGACATGTCAATTACTTCGCCACTAAATCAGATTCCCGCTTCGCTCACTCGAGCTCCCCATTAGCTGCTAAGTACTAATTGCTAACTACTAACTACGCTTTTCAATCATCCACATACTCAAACTCCGCCTTGATCGGCTTTCCCTCCGCAAACCGCGAAGGCGCAAACGATGACACATCCACTGTCTTGGCCTCGCCATCGACCAGCATCTCCGACATGACGACTCCGATCGCCGGCGAAATCTTGAAGCCCATCCCGGAAAACCCGGCGCAGATATTCAAACCGGCAATCCCTGGCACTTGGCCAAGCAATGCCCTCGCATCAGGAGTAATGTCATAGACCCCTGTCACGCCGCGCATAACTTCAGCATTCTCAAGCGCTGGCACCCGCCGCGCCGCGCGCTCGATGATTTCCTCCAGCGACTCCTCCGAGGCACGTTGCGGATAGTTATCAGGATCAACCGGACGTTTCCCGTAAAAATCTCCCACCAGGAATTTGTCCGATCCGTCCGATCGAAAATACGTTGCCGTTACGGAATCAATGCATGCACAACCGCCCACCTTCATTCCCGGCGCATTCTTCAAAATGGCAACCTGGTGATACTCCGGCTCAATCGGCACGTCGTACCCAATTGCGGAAAATAGCGGACGCGTCCAGGGGCCGGTGGCAGCAACAACCACTGGTGATTCAATCTCACCTTTGTCCGTTTCGACTCCGCGCACACGGCCATCTTCAACACGAAACGCACTGGCCCGTGTCTTAGGTAGATACTCGACTCCCATCTCCCGCGCGCGACTTAGGAAGTCGTTCGCAACCACGTTGCCGTCTCCATATCCCGACTCTGGCTCGTAGGCTGCGATATCCACTTCGTCGACCTTCCAGTCAGGCTGCAGTTCCTCCAGCTGTTTTCGATCGATCAACTCAACTCGCGCCCCCAACTCACGTTGCATGGCGACGTTTTTCTTAAGGCGATCCATTTCGTTCGGATGCACGATGCGCACGAACCCGGTTCGCTTGAACTCTCCTGGCTCACCCACAATCTCCCGCCAATTCTCGAACATTTTTAAACTCACGAGAGCCAACTGAACTTCCGGTGGATACGAGTAATGCATTCGCACCAGCGCCGAGGAGCGGCCGCTGCCGCCACTAGCTACGTGATCTTTCTCGATCACGACGATTCGTCCGGCTTTCCGCTTTGCCAAATGAAAGGCAATCGACGCACCCATCACGCCCGCGCCGAGGATTACGATGTCCGCCGTTTTCGGGAGTCCGTTGCTTTTCACGCGACGGCCTCCTTGAACCAGCCCTTCTTCCAATCGCGCAGTGCCTGATGTGCAGCGTTGTGCCCAGGAGCTCCTGTTACACCACCACCCGGATGCGCTCCTGCTCCGCACAGATAAAGCCCATGAATCGGTGTTCGATACTTTGCCCACCCGGCCACAGGACGCATGAAGAACAACTGCTCGAGTGAGAGATCGCCATGGAAGATGTTGCCCTCGGTCAAACCGTAGATGCGTTCGAGATCGAGTGGCGTCAGTACCTGCCTCGCAATGATTGAGCCCGGTACGTTCGGTGCATATTCGGCAATCTTGCGCACCACGCGGTCGCCGAGCAGTTCACGCTTCTCGTTCCAGGAACCTTCGCGCAAGCGATACGGGACATACTGCACGAAGCACGTCATGATGTGTGTGCCCGCCGGCGCAAGCGACGAATCAGCATTCGAAGCAATCACGCAATCTACCCAAAGCTCTTCCGGGATTTCGCCGAACTTCGCGATGTCATAACAGCGCTCCGCAAACTCGAGAGAAGGCACCAGCGTGTAGAACGTGCGCTCGAGTGGTGTGTGCGTGGAAGGCGTCCCTTTGAATTGCGGCTCTTCCGAAAGAGCCATGTTAACTTTCGCGCACGGTCCTGCCATCTTGATTCCACGAATTGCGTGAACAAATTCTGGCGGCAGCTCTTTTTCGGCAACCATGCCAAGGAATGTTCGTTTCGGGTCTGCGTTCGACAATATGACTTTCGCGCGAATCTCAGTGCCATCTTCAAGCACAACAGCTCGCGCTTTTCCGTTACGCGAGTCGATGTTTGCAACGAGCGCAGATGTCCGAATCTCTACACCGAGTTTTTGGCCCGCGGTAGCAATCGCTTGCGTGATTGCGCCCATGCCGCCCATAACGTGTCCGTAGAATCCCTGCACTTCCTCCGCACCACCGCTCAATAAGTGAAACAACAACCCGAGCGCGGTGCCTGGCTGGTACGGCCCGCCATGTTTCCCATATACGTTGTTCGCAAGGAACATGGTCTTGATCGTGTCTGATTCATAATTGCGATCGAGAAACTCTCCCAAACTTCCTGTCAGAAACGCGACCAGCTCCGCGATCTCGCTGCTCGAAATTTTGCGGAAGCGTTTACTCACACGCATCAAGTCACTCCACCCTGCGGCGGTCCGTGTGTCGATCTCCGGTGGAGGCTCAAGAAAAAACGGCTGGAGATAGCGCGCGAGCTTCTTCAGCTTCTCGTCAACACGAACAAACGTTTCGGCATCTTTTGGAGAGTGCTTCCTAAACTCTGCGACAGCGCGGTCACGATCTGCCCACCACGGCACCACGCGCCCATCCGGGAAGGGAACCTGGATCGCAGGATCGCACGGCACCATGCGCAATCCGTGCTCGCCCAACTTCAAGTCGCGAATCACCTCCGGACGCAACATGCTTGCCACATACGATGTCGTCGAAGCTCTGCAGCCCGGCGCGATCTCTTCTGTCACGCAGCAGCCACCGACAATGTCTCGACGCTCGAGTACAAGGGTCTTCAACCCTGCGCGCGCCATATACGCAGCAGCGGTTAGCCCGTTGTGGCCGCCGCCGATCACCACGGCGTCATACGATGCGTTGACAGATGCCGGCATGTACCCGATGACCTCTGGTCAATGAAAGCCTTAAAAAGGTGAACTACATTACTCCAGCAACGCGTGAAATTGCTATTGAAAACCACTTCTCCCTTGCTGTATCTTGCGGTGACTTGGGGTCAATCAAAACCATGCCAGGACTAGCCAGCACACTCGCTCCACCACCGCAGTATCGTCGCAATCTCGAACCTAGGCCTCGATCGGAAGCGAAACGTTCGCGCATCATCGACGCCTCCATGAAGCATTTTGCAGAGCACGGTTATCACGAAGCGCGCGTCGGCGATATCGCCACGCAACTCAGCATTGCTAAGGGTTCGATCTTCCAGCACTTCGGAAGCAAGGACGGGCTTTTCTTTGAGGTTTACATGAAAGCGGTGCGTTCGTTCCCCGCTTACCTCGATTGCCCAGCCGACGTGAAGATGAAAGGTTTTTGGGAAATCATGCGTTACTGGTTGCAGCGCACGGAAAACATGCTGCGCGACAACTGGATCCCGTATCGCATTTACCTGATTGGCAACTATGGAACGGATCTCGTGCTCCGTCGCGAGATCAATCGATTTCTCGTGAGCGAGGATCCATACGGTTGGGGCGCGTTCGTTCGTTTCGGAGTGAAACGGGGTGAGCTGCGCAATGACATCGACATCGAGATGATTGTCTCGATTCTCGAATGGACCATGGACCGTTTCCAGGACGCGCTTCTTACCGAAGAACTCGATCCCGGCCTCTTTCGCCGTCAAGGCGATGCCGGCGAAAAAAGAGAAGCGCGCATCAATCAATTCCTTGATTTGCTGAAGAGAGCCATTGGCGCTTCGGCAGCTGCGTAAAACGGTTGTAGTTGCCGATGCAACTGGCTGTGGGGGACCAACATGAATTCATCTGTCGAACAGATCCTTGCTAGCTATAACGATAAGGCGCCGCTTTCTGAAGCCTTCACTATTCCCGCCCCCTGGTATGTGGATCCGCGCATTGCTGAACTCGAACGCCTTTCTGTTTTCAGCAACTCGTGGCAGGCGATCGGCCGCGCCGAACAAGTCGCAAAGGCTGGACAATTTGTAACTGCCACTGTCGCCGGTGAGCCAATCGTTGCTGTGCGTGGCAGCGACGGCGAGCTTCGAGCGTTTTACAACGTGTGCCGCCATCACGCTGCCAAGGTCGTCACCGAGCCCTGTGGCCTCGCTTCCATCTTGCATTGTCCTTATCACGGTTGGAATTACGGGCTCGACGGTTCACTCAAGGGGATGCCCGAGTTCGATGGTGTTAAAAATTTCGATCGCGCTGACAACGGACTCGTCCCGATAAAAGTGGAAATATGGGAAGCCTTCATCTTCGTGAATCTGGATCCGCACGCAAAGCCATTGAAAGATTTTCTTGGTGCACTCGTTAAGCGCTGTGAGCCTCTTGGTTTATCGAAGTTGCACTATTTCGCCACGAAGTCGTGGGACGTAGCCTGCAATTGGAAAGTCTTTGTTGATAACTACCTTGATGGTGGATATCACGTGCCGCATCTGCATAAAGCGCTGAGCAGCGTCCTCGATTACAAGCAGTACACGATTGAAAACGAGGATCGTTACTGCCTGCAGTCGAGCCCGATGGTCGAGTCCAACGAGTATGCGGATGCCGGCGCAACCCGCAAGGGGGATCGCGCATGGTATTTCTGGCAATATCCGAACTTCATGATCAATTGCTACGCGGGATACATGGACACCAACCTCGTGATTCCGCTCGATGTCGATCATTGCCGCGTGATCTTCGATTTCTATTTCGATGACGTGAGCGATGCACGACGCGCACTCAACGAGCAGAGTGTGTCCGTCGGCGATCGCGTGCAGGACGAAGACCTCGGCATCTGCGAAGACGTGCAGCGCGGATTGAAATCACGCGCGTACGGTGCAGGCCGATTGTCGGTACGTCGCGAAGCGGGTGAGCAGTTGTTCCATCGCTTGTTGGCAGCCGACTTAAAAGGCGGATCTGGCAAGACTGCGGCTGCAGCAGACTGAAGTTCCGGAGAAAAATCGTGAAATTCTTGCGTGTTGCTGTTCTTGCAACTCTGTGCACGTGCGCATCTGCACAAGTCACTGCCATCAAAGCAGGCCGCCTCGTCGATCCCGATGCCGGCAACGTGCTGACTGGTCAGGTAATCCTCATCCGCGATCACAAGATCGAAGCAGTCGGCAAAGGCTTGGCGATCCCGGCAAACGCCAAAGTCATCGATCTCTCCTCGAAAACGGTACTGCCCGGATTCATTGATTGCCACACGCACGTGGCGGACGGGAAAAGCCTTGGCGCGGATCCGTTCAACGTGTTGAAGAAAACAGCATCGCAGATTGTGCTCGAGTCAGTCACCAATGCACGCGTGACGCTGATGTCGGGCTTCACAACTGTACGCGACGTGGGAACCTACCGCGCGCTCAATGATGTCGCCTTGCGCGACGCGATTGCGAACGGAGACATCATCGGACCGCGCATGTACGTGGCAGGTGCTTACATCACGATCACCGGCGGAGCCGGCGCGATGACCGGTCAGGCGCCCGACATCCAACTCCCGTGGGACTTGCACTATGGTGAGGCCAATAGTCCGTGGGAAGTGCGGCAGAAGATTCGATTGCTGGCTCACAACGGAGTCGACAACATCAAAGTACTTTCGACGGGCGCGGTGTTGACGCATGGGAGCAGTCCGAAATCTGTCGAGTTCACGCCGGAGGAACTGCAAGCAGCCGTAGAGGAAGCGCGCAATTTTGGTTTGAAAGTGGAAGCGCATGCGCATAACCCCGAGGGAATCAAGAACGCAATCCGTGCTGGAGTGGCATCGATCGAGCACGCGACCTTAATCGACGATGAAGGGATTGAACTCGCCAAGAAGAATGGCACGTATCTAGACATGGACATCTACGACGAAGAGTGCATCCAGGAAGATGGACGCAAGGGGAACATCCCGCTCGATTTCCTGGAACATGACCGCGAGATGGGAGAAGTCCATCGACGTAATTTCACGAAAGCATTGAAAGCTGGCGTGAAGATGTCGTTCGGCACAGATTTAGGCGTATGCCCTTATGGCACGAGTCCAAAACAGTTTGCGTTCATGGTGAAGTACGGGATGACACCCATGCAGGCAATCCAGGCCGCGACGACGAATGCAGCGGACTTGCTCGGACATTCCAATGAGCTCGGTTCGATCAAGCCCGGAAAGTACGCGGACATCGTGGCGGTAAGTGGCGATCCGCTAGCAGACATCCGCTTACTTGAGAACGTCGAGTTCATCATGAAAGACGGAAAAGTGTACAAGCAGGCGGGCGCACCTGCCTGTACACAGTAGGTCCACCTGCGAAGATCCGGCGGACGTGCAAACGGTTGTCAAAGAAGACGCGCCAATCAGCTTGTGGAGTCTTCAACGCTTACAAAAATCACAGAGCACTGGCTTGATATCGATCACTGGTGTGATGTCAATCGCCTCGATCGGCCCGACCCGTAAACGTCCTCTCGTGACTTTGCGGATGGTGACGCGATGGAGGCCGATCGGGTTCGGACGGTCGGGTGAGCGGGTTGCGAAAACGCCAGTGATGGGATTTCGAGGATCGGAACGCGGGCGCACTTTCAATGTCTCGCGTCGCGCCTGATGCAACCAGGTCAGGACGATGATTTCGTTCCCCGCCTTCAGCCCATCCACAGCCTGCAAGAAAGCCGCGTTGATTTCAATCCAAGCATCGGGCGCGCCCTCGGAAGCTTGTCGAGGTGCTGCACTGCGGGTTTTTAGCGCCGATCGAATCACGCCGATCGGGCGCAACTCAGGGCGTTTGCTGTTTGCAATGCGTGTCGCTCGTTCAGGCATTCAAGTTTTTCTTTTCAAGACAACTTCGTAGTCGAGGCTCACTTATTCTTGCACGAAAGCTCAGGCTAAAATCCTTCGCCATTGCTTGCCAGGTGCGGGATTCCACATTCAATTATGTAAGTGAATTTCGCACGCTTCCCGTATGATGGAAAGAAGTCCATGCGAGTTTTGTTTGAGATTTTCGGCCAGACGCTGCGGACGCTCTGGGCGCACAAACTGCGTTCCTTCCTGACGATGTTCGGGATCGCCTGGGGAGTTGGCTCACTTCTGCTTTTGGTAGGTCTGGGCGAAGGGTTTCGTTCCGGAAACCGCAAACAGTTCAATACGATCGGAGAGAACGTTCTCTTCATTTTCTCGGGGCGAGCTCCGGCGGTTGAAGGCAGTTTTACCGGAATGCGTCCGTATTTCCTGACCTACAAGGATTACGAAGATATCAAGGCCGAAGCGCCCAGCGTGAAAGAGGCCGTGCCAGTCATCTCGCGCGGCGACATCCGCGCTGTAAGCGATTACTACACGACCTCCGGCAGCCTGGTTGGGGTGACTTCGCAATACAACGCGATTCGCTTCATGCCAATAGCGGAGGGCCGCTGGTTCAACGATCTCGATATTCAGCAGAAACGTCAGGTCACGATTCTGGGCGATGAAGCCAATCGCATGTTGTTCCAGGGACGTGCCGCAGTTGGGCAAACCATTCTTCTCGGCGGAATGCGCTTCCAGATCATCGGTACGTTGCAGCGCATTGGACGCGGCGACAACAACATGTTCAACCTGCGCCTGTTCGTTCCGTTCACTACCATGGCGCAAAACTTTCCGGTGAAGGGTGTCGACAAGCCGGACCTGATTTCGATGATCAATTACCAGCCGAGAACACGTGAACTTCACGAGCAAGCGCGGCTTGAGGTGCACAAGATCATCGCCCGGAATCACGGGTTCGATTACCACTCACCGGACGCGTTCGATGAGTGGGACACCATAAGAACGATTGACCAGGTAGGAAAAATCTTCGATGCCATGAACATGTTTTTAGGAAGCGTGGGACTGGTGACGCTCGCGCTGGGAGCGATTGGGATCATCAACATCATGCTTGTGGCTGTTGCCGACCGAACCCGCGAAATCGGGCTAAGAAAAGCGATTGGCGCTACAAATCGCAGCATCATGTTTCAGTTTTTTGTGGAGGGAGCATTCCTCACCTTGATGAGCGGCGGGTTAGGAATGGCCGGGGCAGCTGCGTTGATGGCAGCGCTCGGAACTTTACCGTCGCCTCCTGGATGGGACACACCGAAACTTGTACCGTCCACCGCGGCGCTCGCGATTGGAGCGTTGGCGATTGCCGGTGTGTCGGCCGGACTTTATCCGGCACGACAGGCGGCCCAACTTCAACCCGTTGAGGCTTTGCGTAAGGAATAAGTATGTACCGCGATCTACTCGAACAAGCCTACCAAGCCATGCGTCATGATTTACGCAAGACCCTTCTCACCATGCTGGGGATGGCGTGGGGGATCGCGACTGTCGTCTTGTTACTTGCCTATGGCGACGGTTTCGGACGCGCCATCTCGAATATCTTCGAGAGCTTCGGCGCAAAGGCCGTCGGCGTGTTTCCCGGACGTACCTCGACACAGACGGGTGGAGCAAAGGCGGGTGTGCAAGTGAGATTCACGAATGAAGATATTGAGCTGCTGCGAAATGTTGCGCCTCTCATTCGGCATATCTCGCGCTCTTCAGACAAGCAGTGCACCGTCACAACTGGAGCTCGAACGTATGACTTGCCGGTGAACGGGTTGGATCCATCTTTCTATTACATCGGAAATGTCGAGATTCAAGAGGGCCGGTTCATCAATGAGGAGGACAACATCTCGCACGGGCGGTACGCAGTATTGGGATCGGAAGCGAAGGACAAGCTGTTCTCTGGCGTGTCACCCATCGATGACACGATTCGCATCAACGGTGTGTCTTTCCAAGTCGTGGGAGTCGTAGCGCCCCGCATGCAGGAAGGCGACAGTGATATCAACCGCCAGGTTTACATCCCTTATAACGCCATGGACACTTTGCAGGATACCCACTACGTTGGCGGGATCTGGCTTGACTTTGAAGGGATGGACCACGAAAAACTGACAAAGACGATTCGCGAAGCGTTGGCGCTGGCCCATCAGTTCAAACCCAATGACGACCGCGCCGTCTTCATTTTTGACGCGCAAAAACAATTGGCTCAATTCAGCATCATCACGATGGGTTTGAAAGTGCTGCTGGCTTTTATCGGAACGGTGACGCTCGGAATCGGTGGCGTGGGGCTGATGAATATCATGCTTGTCTCGGTGACGCAACGTACGCGCGAAATCGGAGTCGAAAAAGCTTTAGGCGCGCGGAAGCGGGACATTTTGTTTCAGTTCCTGGCCGAAGCGTTGGTGATCACGGCGGTAGGAGGCTTGCTCGGAATCGCGCTCAGTTACGTTGTTTCTTTCTCTGTCGGCAGGCTGACTCTCTATAGCGCACTTGCAAGTCACGCAGAAGCCGGGGACATCACACTGGTTGTCGCGCCGAACATTCTCGTGATTGCGACGGTTATCCTAGGGTTTGTCGGTCTGATCAGCGGAATGCTTCCCGCAATCCGCGCGGCAAGGCTTGATCCAATCGAAGCTCTGCGATGGGAGTAGGGAAGAACGGGCTACAGGCTGCAGCACACCGAAGGCAGACTTCATCGAATTACAGATTCCTCGCTTTGCTCGGAATGACAAAAGTTTCGGATGTATGCTGAGTTGGCGGTCGGAGCCGGCCGACAAGGGTGTTTGCCGCTACGCAAATACTGATGGAATTTCGCCTTCCATCACTTCAAATATTTATCAAACCAAGCCTCGATCCGATTGAGACGATCGACCAGGTGTTTCTCCTCTTTCAATCCATGGCCTTCACGCGGATAAACAACGAGTTCCGTAGCCACCCCATAACGCTTGAGCGCGCGATACAGCATCTGGCTTTGGCTAAGTGGATCGATGGTATCGGCATCGCCCTGCAGAATAAGCGTGGGTGTCTTCGCATTCTTCACGTAATTGATGGGTGAACTCTTGCGAAATCCCTCCGGCTTCTCATACGGCAAGCCGTAAAACCATTCATCGTACGAAGGATGTTCCTCGGTGCCGTACTCAGTGGCAAGGTCGGCCATTCCCGCACCGGACACTGCCGCCTTGAACCGGTTGGTCTGCGTAATCGCCCACTCCGACATGTATCCACCGTACGACCATCCTGCAATACCCAAACGATTCGCATCCGCCAATCCGGAAGACACCAAGTAATCGGCGGCCGCCATGACGTCTTTGAAATCGTTGCCACCCCAGTCGGCACGATTCGAGACCATAAAGCCATAACCATAGCCAGTTGATCCTCGAACATTCGGTTCGAGAACGACGTATCCCGCAGAAACCAACATCTGGGCCCAGGAGTCGTAGTCGTCGCGCCAGTTGCCTGTCGGGCCTCCATGAATCAGAAGAATTGCGGGCGACTGGGCCGATGCATTCGCAGGCTTGAGAAGCGCGGCTTCGATATCTTTGCCATCGAACGATTTGAAGTGAACGAATTCCGGCGCTGTGAGTGCGTATCGGTCGAACGAATTGTTGAACGATGAGACGATCTGCGGAGCGGCCTTACGATCCCATAGAGCAAGCTCCTGAGGTCGAGTGTTGCTCTCCGCAACAAAGGTAATGCTCGAACTTGTTGCTGCGATATCTGCTGCGCTCATCGACAGGGAAGTAAGCGGCTCAGCGCGCCCAGCAGAGTCAATTCCATAGAAACGATGTCGAAAGCCCTCGGACGCGAGGGCCATAATCCATCCATCAGGGAGCCACGCATAGTTTTCAATCGGGCGATCGATGGACTGACCGGTGAGGTTTTTAGCCGGAGCGCTGCCATCCACTGGCTGCACAAAAAGATCGTGAGGTGAAGGACCGTCCGTGCGGCAACCGATGTACGACAATTGCTTGCCATCCGGAGAAAGTTTGACGTCACCGAAAGGACCGCGCGGCGCCGCGATCTGTTGCATCTTTCCATCGGTCGCATTCACCGCAAAGATACGGTTGGTCTCCTGGTCTGACTCTGGATGATCCGTCGCCACGACGATGAGGCGATCTCCAGCGTTGGTCCACTGCAAATCAGAAAGCTGATAAGGCTTGCTGGTCACCAGCCGAGCCGTACCCGTTATGGCGTCGGCGATCCAAAGCCATGTGTTCTTATCGTCGAGATCGACGCGTTTGGCGTCGTCTTTATTCTTCTCCTTCTTATCTTCTTCGTCCGACGGAGCTTCAGGAGCAAGGAAGGCGATGCTTTTGCCATCCGGCGACCACGCGAAATCCTGAATGGCGCGCTTGCCGGTTGTCACGCGGCGAGCTTCACCTCCTTGCATGGAGAGGAGGAAAATTTGCTGATACTCATCGCGGTCCGAAAGAAACGCCAGTGTTTTAGCGTCGGGCGACCAGCGCGCATGCGACTCTGATTTTGCTGAATAAGTAAGCTGGCGCGATGTCTTCGTCGCGGCCGAATAGACCCAGATGTGCGTGATGCGCGTCGTTCCTTTGGGCGGTTCCGTCACGGTGAATGCCAGCTGGCTGGCATCCGGAGACCAGCGCAAGTCGCTCAGGCGGCGAATCGCAATCGCCTGCTGAGAGGTCAGCGGCAGTTTGGTTTCAGCGGAGCTTGAAATGGCCAAAAGCAGGATTGCAAGCAGAAGTCTTCTCATGGATGCGGGAATTATAAGGGCGGCCGGGTGACGAGTGTCGCCGAACAACGTCCAAATGAATGTCACACGAAATAACGAAGCAAGCTGATAGAATCTCCCGTTCCTATCTCATGTTGGCTGCACTGTTCGTTCATGTGCCAGTTCGCCTTCCTAAAGTTCGTTTTCCTCAAGGAGGAATCATGATGTCACTTATCCGTTGGTCGGTCGTCGTGTGCCTGTTGTCGTTTACGGCGGCTTTGTTTGCGCAGGACGCCCCCGAGGGACGATTGCTTCGGTTCCCGGATATTTCGAAAGATAAGATTGCCTTTGTATATGGTGGCGATATCTGGCTGGTCGCGTCGAGTGGCGGTGCTGCACGTCGTGTTACGACATATCCGGGACGCGAGCTGTTTCCGAAGTTCTCGCCGGACGGTAAATGGCTTGCCTTCACCGGCCAGTACGACGGCAATTTCAATGTGTATGTAATGCCAGCCGAAGGTGGACAACCGAAACAACTCACATTCGACCAGGGCGGCACGCCTCTGAGCGATCGTATGGGCATCCACAACGAAGTGGTCACTTGGACGCCGGACAGCAAGCGCATCGTATTCCTCACTCGCCGGGATTCGTTCAATGGATGGACGCGGCGTCCATATTCGATTTCCATCGAGGGCGGCCTGCCGGACGCTTTCCCCATGGATCAGGGCGGTTTGCTCTCGTATTCGCCCGACGGAACAAAGATCGCTTACAACACGATCTTCCGAAACTTCCGCACCTGGAAGCGCTACACCGGAGGCATGGCGCAAGACATCCTGATTTACGATCTGAAGAACAACAGCGTTGATCGAGTGCCGCACACCGACTACACCGATTCATTCCCGATGTGGAGCGGCAACACGATTTACTTCACCTCCGACCGCGGTTCCGAGCATCGGCTCAATCTGTATAGCTACGACTTGGGTTCCAAACAAGTAACTCAACTAACCCAGATGGCGGACTACGACGTGATGTGGCCGAGCCTGGGCGCGGGCGGCATCGTGTTCGAAAACGCCGGCTATCTGTATGTTTACGATCTCGCGAGCAAGCAGGCGAAAAAGTTGAGCGTGCAAGTGCCAGGCGAGCGTGATCAGGCGATGAAACGCTGGGCTTCCGCGAACAAACAGATCACGGATTTCGATGTCTCCCCAGATGGGAAGCGCGCGGTATTCGGCGCGAGAGGCGAAATATTCACCGTTCCGGCGAAAGATGGTCCAACGCGGAACATCACGCATACGACGGGCATCCGTGAGCAAAAGGTCGCTTGGTCTCTGGATGGCAAGTGGATCGCCTATGTTTCCGACCGGACCGGCGAAGACGAAATTTACATCCAGCAACAGGACGGCTTGGGCAAAGAGCAGGCCCTCACCAGCGGCTACAAAGGATTCAAGTTCGCCCCAGCGTGGTCCCCAGACAGCAAGAAGATTGCATGGTCGGACAAAGACCTCGCCGTCTGGTATGTGGACATTTCAGATAAAAAGCCGGTGCTGATCGAACGCCCGACGAGCGTCGGCGCCTATCACAAAGATGTGTACGGAGAGATCACCGATTACGCATTTTCACCGGACAGCAAGTGGATCAGTTACTCGAAGCCGAGCGAAAACGGCAACAGTATCCTTTACCTGTATTCGCTAACCAGCGCGAAGATCACGCCGGTGACGACGAACTTCTACAACAGCAATTTGCCCGTGTTTGATCCGGAAGGGAAGTATCTGTATTTCCTATCCGACCGCGATTACAACGAGGTTCTCGGTAACTATGATTTTGAGTTTGCGAATCCGAAGACTACTCGGGTCTATGCCGTAACGCTGCGCGCCGCCGATCCTTCTCCATTTCCGCCGCAGAGTGATGAGACAGCAATTAAAGAACCGGCACCCGCGGGCGAAAATCCTCCTGCGAAAAAAGACGAAAAGAAAGACGAGAAGAAGCCGAGCGAGACACCCACCACCGACAAGGATAAGGACAAAGAGAAAGACGAGAAGTCCAAGAAAGATATCCTTAAGGACTTTCACATCGATCTCGAGGGAATTGGCGGACGTGTGGTCGCCTTTCCCGTTCCTCCGTCGCAGATACGCACATTAGCAGCAGGAAAAGGCGTTGTTTACTACGGATCGGCTCCCGTGCAGGGATTGAATGGACCGATTCCCGGCGAAGAGTCCGCCATTCACGCCTACGATCTGAAAGACCGTAAGGACAAAGTGGTCATCGAGGGCGCGGATCGTTTCACGTTGTCGTTCGATGGTTCCAAGCTGCTGTATCAGGCTGCTGGAGGGAATGACAAGTACGGCATCATCGATGCCAAACCACCCGACTCACCGAAAAAACCTGGCGAGGGAGCGTTGAAACTCGACGGCATGAAGGCAGAGGTCGATCCGCCCGCAGAATGGAAAGACATGTTTCACGAGGTCTGGCGGCAGGAACGGGATTACTTCTTCGAAGCGTCCATGAATGGAGTGGACTGGGACAAAGTTCGCGAGAAGTACGAAGCCCTTCTTCCGTACGTTTCTAGTCGCTACGATTTGACGTACATCCTCGGCGAAATGATCGGCGAACTTTCGAACTCTCACACCTATGTCGGTGGTGGTGATTTGCCGGATATTCCGACGGTCAAGACAGGCCTGTTGGGCGCCGACTTCGAGCTCGACGCTGCAAGCGGTTTGTACCGCATCAAGAAAATCTATCCCGGAGAAAATTGGGATCCACAGTTGCGATCTCCGCTGACCGAACCGGGTGTGAATGTGAAGGAAGGCGACTACATCCTCGCGATTAATGGCCGACCGTTGCATGCGCCGCAGAGTCCATATGAGCTGCTCGCAAATACAGCCAATGAGAATGTGAGCCTTACAGTCAATGCGAAACCGGTCAATGAAGGTTCGCATAACGTCCAGGTGAAAACCATCTCCGACGAATACGGGCTGCATAATCTCGCGTGGGTGGAAGGGAACCGCAAGAAAGTGGAGGCGGCCACCGGTGGCAAAGTCGGATATGTCTACATTCCTGACATGGGTGCACCCGGGTTGAACGCTTTCGTCAAACAGTTCTTCCCACAAATCCGTAAACAGGGAATGATCATTGACGTGCGGTACAACGGTGGAGGTTTTGTCGATCAACTGATCTTTGCAAGATTACGCCGCATTCTGGTTGGGATGGACACCGCACGCAATTTCGAGCCGGGCACGGTGCCTCCGGTTGTCTTCAATGGTGCGATGGCGTGCATCACCAATCGCATGGCAGCATCGGATGGGGACATCTTCAGTTACTTCTTTAAGGTCTACAAGCTTGGTCCGCTTATTGGTGAGCGAACTTGGGGAGGTGTGCGTGGCATCCGCGGTAATTTTCCGCTATTGGATGGCGGCTACATCACTCGTCCTGAGTTCGCCCGCTACGGTATGGACAGCAAGTGGGTAGTCGAGAACCGTGGCGTTGCACCGGATATACAACTCGAGAATCGTCCGGATCTTGTTGTTAAAGGACAGGACCCACAGCTGGAGCGGGCCATCGAGGAAGTTATGAAGCAGATCCAGGCGAAACCGCCAGTGCTTCCTCAGCGGCCACCTGATTTGCCTGCTTATCCCGACGGACCCGGAATGTAGAAAACGCTTCCCAATACCAGTAGCCAGAGGGCGCCAAATTTGGTTGCACTGGCTACTGGTTTTGCGGACTCAAGCGGGTTCTCCCCTAAGTAACGGCCAAAATCGTCCTCGTTCCGTATAATAGAAAGACCGTGAAATATTCGATTGTCGTGCCTCTTCATAACGAAGAGGAAAATGTCACCGATCTATACGCGCGCCTGAAACAAGTGATGGAAGCGAACGGTGAGTCGTTCGAGATGGTGCTGGTAGACGATGGTTCGTCGGACGGTACTTTTCAGCTGCTGCGCGAAATCGCCGCTGTGGATAGTCGCGTAACTGTTGTAAAACTTCGTCGTAACTTCGGACAAACGGCGGGCTTGGCAGCAGGTTTTGATCATGCGCGCGGGGAATACATCATCGCTATGGACGGCGACCTTCAGCACGATCCAGCCGATATCCCGATGTTTCTCGAAAAAGTTGCCGAGGGTTATGACATTGTCAGTGGCTGGCGCAAGAACCGCATCGACAACTTCTGGATGCGCCGCATTCCCTCCAGAATTGCCAACTGGCTCATGGCCAAGTTGAGCGGCGTCGACATCCACGATTTTGGAACAACTTTCAAAGCCTATCGCCGGGAAGTTTTGGAACAGGTTCCGCTCTATGGGGAACTGCATAGGTTTATTCCTGCCTTGGCATCGTGGTATGGCGCGTCGATCGTGGAAGTGCCAATCCGTAACATCAATCGCGAAAAAGGCGCCTCCCACTACGGAATCTCCCGCACATTCCGCGTCTTCTTCGACCTGATCACCATCCGCTTCTTGTTGAAGTATCTTTCTCGCCCCCTGCATTTCTTCGGAACGGTCGGAATGATCAGCATCCTTGGTGGTTTCTCGATCGCGGGATGGTTAGGATTGCAGAAGATCCTGCATCAGGCCGACGTGATGTCGAACCACGGTCCTTTGATGGTCTTCGCTGCCGTGATGCTGTTGGCGGGTCTGAACCTTTTAGCTGTGGGTTTACTGGGCGAGATGCAGGTTCGTCACTATCACGAACCTTCCAAGCGGGCGCCTTATTCGGTGGAACGCCTTCTTCAAGCTCAGAGCGAAGAGCATTCGGTTTCCGAGTGACTCGGCCCTGGTAGTTGGAAATGTGGCTCGGCTCGAGGTCACACGTTCCTGTGATTCAGGTTCCTGACGAGCCGACCTTCTTCGTTCACAATCGCCTCAAGGCCAAGCCAGCCGACGAGGACTATAATGCCCGAGTTTGCCACCATGGATAAAGCCACACAGATCGAACTGCGTCTTGCGAGCCGGATGTCGCGACTCGGGACCGAAACCGCTTTCGAAGTTCTGAACAAGGCGCGCGCCCTTGAACGCCAGGGTAAAGACATCGTCCACCTTGAAATCGGGGAGCCCGATTTCAATACGCCGGAAAATATTGTCGAGGCGGCTGTGGATGCGCTGCATAAGGGCTGGACCCACTATGGTCCGTCCGCTGGTTTGCCCGACCTGCGTCAGGCCATTGCAGAATATGTTTCGAGCACGCGCAACGTGAAAGTCACGCCCGATCAGGTCGTCGTCGTGCCTGGCGGAAAGCCAATCATTTTCTTTACGATACTCGCATTGATCGATGAAGGAGATGAAGTAATTTACCCGAATCCTGGTTTTCCGATTTACGAGTCGATGATCAATTACGTGGGCGGCCACGCCGTTCCGATCCGTCTTCGGGAAGATCGTGATTTTTCGCTCGACGTTTCCGAGTTGAGTTCTCTCATCACCGACCGCACCAAGCTGCTCATTTTGAACTCTCCGCAGAATCCCACCGGAGGCGTAATGAGCCGGCGCGACATTGAGGCCGTCGCGGAAGCCATGGGTGATCGCAATATCATGGTGCTTTCAGACGAGATTTATAGCCGCCTGCTGTTTGAGGGCGAGCATTTTTCGATCATGTCTGTGCCGGGTTTCAAAGAGCGCACGATTCTCCTGGACGGCTTCTCCAAGACTTACGCAATGACCGGTTGGCGTATGGGCTATGGCGTGATGCGTGAAGATCTCGCCGCGCATATGACACGGCTGATGACCAATTCCAATTCATGCACCGCGAGCTTTACGCAGATAGCGGGCGTTGCCGCGTTACGTGGAGATCAATCGTCGGTCGATCGGATGCGCGATGAATTCAAGAAGCGGCGCGATGTGATGGTCGCGCGCTTGAACAGAATCAAGGGATTCTCCTGCAGGATGCCCAAAGGCGCCTTCTACGTCTTCCCGAACATCACCAAGACTGGTTGGCCATCGAAAAAATTGGCCGACGCTTTGCTAGAGCAAGCCGGCGTGGCCTGTCTGTCGGGAACAGCGTTCGGAGACTTCGGCGAAGGATATCTTCGCTTCAGTGTGGCGAACTCGCTCGAGAATCTAAATAAGGCCCTCGATAACATTGAGCGTTGGGTCGCCAAAAACCTATAGCGCGATCAGACAACTTCGTCAGGGCAGTGGTGTAGACTTTTTGCCTTATGGCGAACGTCGAAAAGCATTCCGCTGGCGCTTTCTGTTGGGTTGAGCTCGGGACCACCGATCAAGAAGCAGCGAAAAAATTTTACGAATCTCTCTTTGGTTGGACGGCCCAAGACTCGCCAATGAGTCCCGGCGAGGTCTACACCATCTTCAAGCTCGATAATCGCGATGCTGCGGCCGGATACACCTTACGCCAAGAGCAACGATCCGCCGGAGTTCGTCCGCACTGGATGCTCTACATCGCGGTTGCAAACGCCGACGAAAGCACCGCAAAAGTGAAATCGTTGGGCGGCACAGTAATCATGGGTCCACTCGATGTAATGGGAATGGGTCGCATGTCCGTTCTGCAAGACCCTACTGGAGCCCACTTCTGCATCTGGCAAGCGATGACGCAGCCCGGTATCGGTGTTGCCAATGTTCCCGGGGCTTTATGCTGGGCTGACCTGAGCACGCCGGACGTCAAACGCGCTGCCGATTTCTACTCCGCCTTACTAGGCTGGAAAATCATCGCAGACGAGAAAGACCCGTCGGGCTACCTGCACATCAAGAATGGTGAAGACTTTATTGGAGGCATCCCGCCGTCCAAGCTTCGCCAGCCCGGTGTACCGCCACATTGGCTGCCGTACTTTCAGGTTGCTGACGTTGACGCCACTGCGAATACCGCAACCCATGGCGGCGCAAAACTCTGCATGCCTCCCACGAGTATGGAAAATGTGGGCCGGCTAGCGATCATTTTCGACCCTCAGGGAGCCGCATTCGCCATCTTCAAGTCGGCCCGATGAGTTGTTGCGCAAAGGGATGAATGTCACGAGAGCCTGTGACGGCTCTCACTGCCTGACGAGACATGGGAGCCTAGCCTCGTACTGCGACAGGTGCCCGCTCCCTGCCTAGTGCGGAGTGCCTCGCCAGGAGCGCTCCATGCCCATCCGCAATTCCCAAACAGGAGAAGTCGTCCGCCACTTCACCGTCGAGGAACTCAAAGACGCTGCGCGATTGATGCGCGGATACGATCTGGTGGCCCTGAACGCGGCAGGCTCTGGACACGCCGGTGGCACGCTTTCGATCATGGACATCACAGCCGCACTCTATTTGCGCGTTGCCGACCACGATCCGAAAAATCCGAATTGGCCCGACCGTGATCGGATCATCTGGTCGACCGGACACAAAGCACCAAGCTTGTATATCGGCCTTGCCATCGCTGGGTTCTGCCCACTCGAGGATGTCGTTCTTCTTCGCAAGTTATCGTCTCCTTACCAAGGCCATCCGCATTGGCTGAAACTTCCTGGTGTCGAAGTCTCAACAGGTTCTCTCGGGCAAGGACTGAGCATTGCGGTCGGACTTGCTCTGGCTGGGAAGTTAAACAACAAGAGCTATCGCACCTTCTGCATCATGGGCGATGGAGAGCAGCAGGAAGGTCAGATCTGGGAGGCCGCGATGGAAGCGGCTCATTACAAGCTCGACAATCTCGTTGGCATTTTGGATTGCAACCGTCTCCAAATAGACGGCTGGGTCAAGGATGTAATGAATGTCGAGCCACTCGAGGAGAAGTATCGAAGTTTTGGTTGGGATGTCGTGAAGATCGACGGCCACGACATGGAACAAGTCGTGACAGCACTCGAGAGAGCGAAAGTTCAATCTGGCAAACCGCTCGTCATCCTTGCCGAAACCGTCAAAGGAAAGGGCGTGAGCTTCATCGAGAATATCGCCGGATGGCACGGCAAATCACCCAATGCTGACGAATTAAAGAAAGGATTGGCAGAACTCGGGCTGGAAAGTCGCATTCCGGTCGAAGGTTTACTGGAGCACGCACGCGAATATCAACTGGAAGTCGATCGCAGGCTGGAAGGAAAGATGCCTCGCTTCAGCCGCAATTACTGGTGGAACTCCGCGCCGCACATGAAAGTGCAAATGAAGCCCACCCGCATGGGATTTGGCCAGTCCCTTTCGGTGAATGGGGACGACGAACGGGTCGTGTGCCTGGGACTGGACATCTCGGGCTCGATCACGATCAGCGACTTCTATGCGAACAAGCCGGAGCGGAAGAATCGTTGGCTGAGCCTGGGAATCGCGGAGCAGTCGGCCACATCGGTCGCAGCTGGACTTGCAAAAGAAGGAAAGCTGCCGGTATTCGGGACCTATGCGACGTTTGCGGCAGCTCGCAATTTGGACCAGATCCGGACATCGATCTGCTATGGGAACTTCAATGTGATGATCGCAGGCGCTCACGGCGGCGTCAGCGTCGGGCCTGACGGCGCAACACACCAAGCTCTCGAAGATCTGTTTGCGATGTGCGGGTTGCCGAACATGTCCGTGGTCGTTCCTTGCGACGTAAATGAAACTCGCAAAGCGACGGATTACTTGCTGCTGAAGCATGAAGGCCCAAAGTATGTGCGATTCGCCCGCGAGGCGACGCCAATCGTTACCTCCGATGAAACGCCCTTCGTTTTCGGAAGAGCGAACGTAATCCGTTTGCGCAAGGAAACCGAAAACTTCGCTGATGCTTTCGAAACCATGTTGGAGTCTGGCTACCGCAACGAGAATGAGGACCTCACCATCGCAGCTTGTGGTCCAATGGTTCCCGAAGCAATGCGTGCAGCATGGATTCTGAAATCAGAATTCGGCTATGAAACCAGGATCCTCAACCTGCACACGCTGAAGCCGATTGATGAAGCCGCAATCATTCGGGCAGCGCGCGATACGGGCGCCATCGTCACAGCGGAGGAGCATCAGATCGGTGCACTGGCTTGGCGGCTAGGCGCGGTCGTTTCTGAGAGTGCCGAATTATTCGATCTGCCGGTGATCACTGGAGCAATTGGTGTGAAGGATCGGTTCGGTGATTCCGGAGCTCCCTGGGAATTGATCAAGGAATTTGAAGTAAGTGCCGAACATATCGCGTACAAGGCGATGGAATTGATGAGTGTGAAGAAGGGCCGGTTAAGCCGCGAAGCGCCACCGCAACTCGCTGGTA
>Ga0310810_10000060_pt1 | contig 123803 bp, 113 predicted proteins | sample NCmetagenome_FD_207641 | JGI IMG/M metagenome (GOLD analysis project Ga0310810, IMG submission 207641) | Soil microbial communities from experimental microcosm in Duke University, North Carolina, United States - NC | ecosystem: Engineered > Artificial ecosystem > Soil microcosm > Unclassified... | reverse complement strand
GGACGCCCGCCGAGCGTGGCAAGCGGCGCATCCACAAAAAACCGCGCTATTCCGAAATTCAGGCATGCCGCCCCTGGCTCGACGCAGAACTCGAGAGAGTAAAACCTGAAGTGCTGGTCTGCCTGGGCGCGAGCGCAGCACAAGCCCTGCTGGGAAAAGATTTCCGGGTCAGCCGTCAGCGAGGGCAGCTGATTGAATCCCGTCTCGCGCCGCGGGTCATTGCGACCGTTCATCCCTCTTCCATTCTGCGCGCGCAGGATGATGAATCCCGTCACCGGCAGTTTTACGACTTCGTACAGGACCTGAGCAAAGTCGCACAATTTGTTTCGCGCGAAGCCGCTTAATCTGACTTTCACGATTGATCACTAATATTCAGATTTTTCCTCGCCTCAGGTATGCTGTCCATTACTTATCAGGCTCTGGAGAGACGAATGAAGCTAATCCGGCACGGCATCTTTGGCAGGGAAAAGCCGGGTGTTCTTCTCGCAGACGGATCGCGGCTCGACGTTTCTGGTTTCGGATCGGACTACGCCGAAAATTTCTTCGGCAACGGCGGCCTTGAGTCTTTGACGAAGTGGCTCGCGGCAAACTCCGCTTCTTGCCCGCGTATACCAGAAAGCCTCCGGCTTGGCCCGCCGATTTGCCGGCCCAGCAAAATCGTGTGTATCGGGCTAAACTTCCGCGATCACGCGCATGAGACCGGCGCAAAAATTCCCACCGAGCCGGTGATTTTCTTCAAATCTACAACCGCACTGGTCGGCCCGAACGACGACCTGATGATCCCGAAGAATGGAACGAAGGTGGATTGGGAGGTCGAGCTGGCGGTCGTCATCGGCAAACGCGCACTCAACGTGTCGAGAGATGAGGCGCTGGAGCATGTCGCAGGATACGTCTTGCACAATGACTATTCCGAACGGGCATTTCAGCTTGAGCGCGGCGGACAGTGGGTGAAAGGCAAGAGCGCAGATACCTTTGCGCCCCTCGGGCCGTTTCTCGCGACACCCGACGAAATCGCTGACGTTGGCAATTTGAAAATGTGGTTAAAGGTGAATGGCGAACCGCGCCAGAACAGCTCCACCGCGAACATGATCTTCGACGTTGCCACGCTGGTTGCTTACGTCAGCGAGTTCATGACGCTGCTGCCCGGAGACGTGATCAGTACCGGAACTCCTGCAGGCGTGGGATTGGGGATGAAGCCGCCGCAGTTCCTGAAAGCAGGGGACGCCATCCAGTTGGGTATCGAAGGGCTGGGTGAGTCTCGGCAGCGGGTTATTAACTTTTCGCAAGGAGAACATTTCTCGACCGCTGTTTGAGCAGCGACATGCGCATCGACGCCCACCAGCACTTCTGGCGCTATAGCCCTCAGGGATATGAATGGATTAACGACGCAATGTCGTCGCTGCAGCGCGACTTCCTGCCCGAAGACCTCAAGCCCGAGTTGGACCGAACAGGTTTTGAGGGCACCATTGCGGTTCAGGCGCGGCAAACGCTGGAAGAAACCCGATGGCTGTTGCAGTTGGCCGAAGCGGCGCCTTTCGTTCTCGGGGTCGTTGGCTGGACTGATCTTCGCTCTGCCGAAGTCAGAATGCAGCTTTCTGAATTCTGCGGTAATCCCAAGTTTGTGGGAGTCCGGCACATTGTTCAATCCGAGACGGACGACCGCTTTCTGCTGCAGCCGGAATTTCTGCGTGGCATTGCGCTTCTCGAAGAGTTCGATCTCACCTATGACATATTGGTTTATCCTCGACATCTTCCGGTTGCCACGGAGTTCCTAAAGCACTTCCCACGCCAACGCTTTGTGCTTGATCACCTGGCGAAGCCGTTGATCAAGAGCGGCAGTGTTGAGCCGTGGCGAACTCACATTCGCGAACTGGCACAACACCCGAACGTTGGTTGTAAGTTGTCCGGGCTGGTCACTGAGGCCGACTGGAAGAACTGGAAGTCTGCGGACATTAAGCCGTATCTGGATGTTGCATTTGAATCCTTTGGCCCGGACCGGCTCATGATCGGCTCGGACTGGCCGGTTTGCACGGTCGCGGGGTCATATGCGCGAGTGACGAACATCGTGATCGAATATCTGGATGGCTATCCCGAGTCGGTGCAGAACGCGGTTCTTGGCGGAAACGCTGCCAGGTTCTGGCGCTTGACCTCGCCAATGTTAAAGCCTCGATCTCGCTGATCACCAAGCCAGTTCGTGTTCTAAAATCCAAGGAGCGGTTTACACCGAATGCAGAAAGTCCTTCAACTCGATCAACGTGACAACGTTCTCATCGCGCTCACCGACCTGCGACAAGGTGAGGAAGTCCAGTTCAACGGAACCAAGTACTCGCTCGCCACCCCCGTGAACGCAAAACACAAGTTCGCGATCACCGATCTCGCACAGGGCGCTGAGGTGATTATGTACGGGGTCTTGGTCGGCAAAACGTATGAGCCGGTCAAACGGGGTGAAGCCCTTACCCTCCGGAACTTACGTCATGAGTCGTCGGAACATCACCAGAAGTCCTCCGCTTACGAATGGAAGGCGCCGGATATCTCGCGCTGGCGTGAGCGAAAATTCAAGGGGTATCGGCGCAGCGATGGGCAGGTCGGCACGCGCAATCACTGGATCGTTGTTCCCCTGGTCTTTTGTGAAAACCGAAATATTTTGAATTTGAAGCAGGCTTTTGAGGAAGAGCTGGGCTTTGCAGCACCGCAGGAATATCGGCAGCAGGTTGCGGAACTTGCGAAGGCGTATCGGAAAGGAAATTCTGGTGAAACAAAGTCGGCGGCTATGCCAGATAAATCCAAAACGCCACAAAAGCTTTTTCCGAATGTCGACGGCATTCGGTTCCTGCTGCACGAAGGCGGCTGCGGAGGCACGCACGAAGACTCGAACAATCTCTGCGGACTCATTGCTGGCTACATCAATCATCCGAACGTGGCCGGGGCCACGGTTCTGAGTCTAGGCTGTCAGCATGCGCAGGTGGAGATTCTGCAAGAGCAGATCAACCGCCGCAATCCGAATCTTGGGAAGCCCGTCCTTGTTTTCGAGCAGCAAAAGAGCGGCTCGGAATATTCCATGCTATCCAGTGCAATATCCGCAACCTTTGAAGGATTGGTTGAGGCCAACAAGGCGCACCGCGAACCGGCTGAGTTGAAGCATCTGTGCGTAGGACTTAAGTGCGGGGGCTCGGACGGCTTCTCCGGCCTCTCCGCGAATCCAGCCATCGGGCACACGTCGGATCTGTTAGCAGCGCTGCGGGCACGGACGATTCTTTCTGAGTTTCCCGAACTCTGCGGCGTTGAACAGGACCTCATCAATCGCTCCGTCACCGGCGAAGTCGGGAGCCGCTTCATGGAACTCATGCGTGAGTACGAAAGCCGCGCGCGGGCCGTCCGTTCCAGTTTTGCCATGAACCCCGCGCCCGGCAACATGCGCGATGGATTACTGACGGATGCTATGAAATCAGCAGGCGCAGCGAAGAAGGGCGGCACGTCTCCCGTCACTGCGGTGCTCGATTATCCCGAGTATTCACGCGAGCCCGGTTTGAATCTGCTATGCACTCCGGGCAACGACGTGGAATGTGTCACCGGGCAGGTCGGCGCAGGCGCGAACATTGTCTTGTTTACCACCGGATTGGGTACGCCGACGGGCAATCCCATCACGCCAGTCATCAAGCTCTCGACCAACAAAGCCCTTGCTCAACGGATGCCCGACATCATCGACATTGATACGGGAGCGATCATCACCGGAGAGACATCCATCGAGCAGATGGGTGAAGCCATTCTCGATCGTGTGATTCAAGCAGCCAGCGGCGAGGTCCGCACCAAAGCAGAAGAGAAGAACCAGGAGGATTTCATTCCCTGGAAGCGCGGAGTTTCACTCTGAGCCCCGATTCAGGAGAGTTCCGTCTCGACGGTAAAACCGCTGTCATCACCGGCGGTGGAAGCGGCATCGGGCGGGCAACCGCCCTGAGATTCGCGGCAGCGGGCGCCACGGTCCGCATTCTCGATCTCAACCAAAGCAACGCGACGGCGGTGGTGGCTGAAATTGCCAAATCCGACGGTCGCGCCAGTGCTCATGTTTGCGATGTTACGCAGCAGGCCGATGTACAGAAATTGCTGGATGAATTTGCTCACAGCGGCCACGTGCATATTCTCGTCAACAATGCCGGGATCTCGCACATAGGCAACGTCGAAACTACCGCCGAGGAAGATTTTGATCGAGTCCTCAGAGTGAACGTGAAGGGTTACTACAATTGCATTCGGGCCACGGTAGGACACATGAAAAGGGGTGGCGGGGGAGTCATTCTCAACATGGCTTCGGTTTCCGGTTCCTCTGGGCTGGTCGACCGGTTCGCTTATTCAACCAGCAAAGGCGCGGTGATCGCGATGACTTATTCGGTCGCGCGCGACTACATCAGCCATGGAATTCGCTGCAACTGTATTTCTCCCGCCCGGGTGCATACGCCTTTCGTGGATGACTATCTGAAGAAGAACTATCCCGGCCGCGAGCAGGAGATGTACAACAAACTTGCCGCCACCCAGCCGATCGGCCGCATGGGCGAACCGCAGGAAGTTGCGGCGCTCGCGTTATTCTTGTGTTCCGATGCGGCAACATTCATCACCGGAACGAACTACACGCTCGATGGCGGATTCATGAACCTCCACGGATAACGGGAGACATTTGGACCTTCAACTCCAGGGAAAAGTCGTTGTTGTCACCGGCGGTGGCAAGGGAATTGGCGCGGCCATCGTTCGTGCGGCGGCGGCCGAGGGAGCGGTTCCGGTCATAGTAGATCGGGATGCCGATGCGGCTCGACAACTCCACACCGAAATCAACACGGGCGAAGTCATCGTCGCAGAGCTTTCGGCTGCCGAAGGCTGCTACTCAGTGGTCGACCGCACGATCAAGAAATTCGGACGTCTCGATGCCCTGGTGAACAACGCCGGAATCAACGATAAAGTCGGCCTGGAGCACGGCAGCCCTGAACAGTACGTAGCCTCGCTCGAACGCAATCTGCTGCACTACTACAACATGGCCCATTTTGCCTTGCCGCACTTGAAGAAATCGCGCGGCGCAATCGTGAACATCGCATCGAAAACAGCCCTTACCGGTCAAGGTGGAACTTCCGGATATGCGTCTTCGAAAGGCGCAATTCTTGCGCTCACGCGCGAGTGGGCGGCCGAGTTGCTTGAGTATGGGATCCGCGTAAATGCCATCGTTCCCGCAGAAGTCATGACCCCGCTGTACCGCCAGTGGCTGGACACGTTCCCAGATCCGAAAGAAAAGCTCAGTACGATCCTCTCCAAAATTCCTCTGGAAAAACGAATGACTACCCCAGACGAGATTGCCGCCATGGCCATATTTCTTCTCTCTGGTCGCGCAGGGCACATCAATGGGCAACATATCTTTGTGGACGGCGGCTACGTCCACCTGGATCGCGCGCTAACCTGAAGACGGTCCGCGGGCCCTGCTATGCTCGTTAGCTGCAGGAGCTGCGTTGGTTCTCGTCGTCATGGGAGTAGTCGGATCGGGAAAGACGACCGTCGGGCGACTTCTCGCCGAGCGTTTGCACTGGCGTTTCGCCGACGCCGACGACTTCCATTCAGCGTCGAACGTCCAGAAAATCCGGCACGGAATTCCATTGGACGATCGGGACCGTGCTCCGTGGCTCTCAGCCCTGCACACCGCCATCGAGCAATGGAATGCAGACCATCAGGATGTAGTGCTGGCGTGTTCTGCCTTGAAAGAACGCTATCGGAAGGAACTCCGCACGAGCGCGGTCCGCTTCGTGTACCTGAAAGGTGGCCGTGAACTCATCTTGAATCGCTTGCGTTCCCGCCACGGGCACTTTGCCTCCGAATCCATTCTCGACAGCCAGTTCCGGGATCTCGAAGAGCCACGAGATGCCATCACTGTCACTGTTGACGACTCTCCTGACGAGATTGCTGACGAAATATTTGCCAAACTGAATTTGGGCGAACAGGCGTATTCTGTTCCGAATAAATGACCACACCCAGTCAAGAGACAAGCCCAATCGCTCCCTCAAGTGTTGAGGGCCTTGCCGTCCGCAAACTGCTGTGGCGCCTGCTGCCCTTCCTGTTCCTTCTTTACGTGGTCAATTACCTTGATCGGATCAACGTAGGGTTTGCCAAATTGCAGATGCAGGGCGAACTCGGCTTCAGCAATGAGGTATTCGGGACCGCGTTCGGCATCTTCTTCTTCGGCTATTCGATTTTTCAGGTACCGAGCAATCTCGCGCTTCAGCGGGTTGGAGCGCGACGCTGGATGGCAGGAATCATGGTGCTCTGGGGCATCGTTTCGTGCTGCATGATCTTCGCGCACACGCCCCGCGGTTTTTACCGTCTTAGATTCGTGCTAGGACTGGCCGAAGCAGGATTCTTTCCCGGCATCATTCTTTACATGAAGACCTGGTTTCCTGCGACCGCGCGGGCGCGCGCTGTGGCCTGGTTCATGACTGCCAACCCGCTCGCAGGAGTGATCGGCGGTCCGATTTCGGGAGCGCTCCTCAATCTTCACTTGCTGGGGGTTTCGGGATGGAAATGGATGTTTCTGCTGGAAGGCATCCCGGCAGTCCTGCTCGCCGGAGTCGTGTGGTTCACATTGCAGGACGAACCTAAAGACGCAGCCTGGCTTGATCCTGATGAGAAGCGCTGGCTCGTCGAGGCGCTTCAGCAGGAGCGCGAAATCCATGCTCATGCCACGCGTCAGAACTTGCTCGCCGCAATCGTGAAGTTAGGCGGACAGATTCTCTTGCTGACGATCGTCTACTTCGGGTTGACGACCTCCGCCTATGGTTTGATCTTGTGGCTGCCTAGTTATATTCACAGCCTTTCGACGCTGGGAAACCTGGGAATCGGCTTTGTTTCAGTCATTCCGTACATTGCAACCGCGTTCGCAATGGTTGTGGTGGGAACAAGGTCTGACCGCACGGGAAAGCATCGCCTGCATCTGGCGGCATCGGCGTTATCCGCAGCCGTGTTCGTTTTTCTCGCGGCGCAGACCAACTCAATTGTTCCAGGGATGGCGCTCGTCAGCTTGTCGCTGATGGCTACGTTCTGCATGCAAGGCCCGTTCTGGGCGACTGCAACGTCCATGATGAGTGGCACGGCAGCGGCGGCCGGGATCGCGGTCATCAACTCGCTCGGAAATCTCGGGGGTTTTTACGGGCCTTACATCGTCGGATTGAAGCAAACGTCCGGTGCCGGCTTCCGCGGTGGCATGCTGGTCATTTCAGGTTGCCTTGCCGTGGCTGGCGTTGTGTCATGCCTGGTGCGTAGCCGCAGTCAGAGGCCTTCGTAGTCTGCGCACAATCCATTACAATAAACAACTTCGCGGCCTGGCTGGCATGGCTGGGCTTACATTCTTGCGCGAACTAGGTCAAACGCTAAGTGCAATCTGAGTCAAAATCCCCCAGCGGCCGTGTTTACTGGCGCGCCGAAGGCAGTTTGCTGGAGCTGACGACCGTCCGCTCGATTGCGTTTTTCGCCGGAAACGCCCAGACCTTCACGGAGCGGAGCCTGCGGCGCGCAGCCGTGCTTCTGATGGCCCTGCTGCGGCCATTTCTCTATCTCCTAAACCGCACTTTTGCAACGCGCCTGGTGCATTCGATCCTGCGCGGAATCAGCCAGGACCGTCTCGATCTTCTTGGGGAAGAGTACTTTCAGTACAAGTTAAAGCCGCATTTGAAACCCGAAGGCGTGCGGCGGCTCAAGGACGTAACAGATTCCGGAGCCGAGGTCGTCCTGGTCAGCCAGGGTCTCGAGTGTGTGATGCGGCCGCTGGCCCAGCATCTGGGGGTGAAATGGATTATTGCGAACCGCCTCGATTTCCGGGATGGGATCGCCACTGGACGATTGCTTGAACCGATAGTCCGTCCTCGGGGAATTTTTGCGCGAATCTCATCGGCCGGACCTGACGGTTCGTGCACGGTGGAAAAGTTCGCCAAAGACGCTCGCGTTTCTGCGGACATTTTGGAAAGATCGGTTTCTCCCGCTCAAAGAACTGCTCCGGTGATCGCCCGCCCGCTGGTTCACTTCGAAGGCCAGCGGCAGGACTCACCGTTTTCCCTACGCTCCGCATTTCGCGAAAAACACATACTGCTGATCGGAGTCACAGGTTTTATCGGCAAGGTCTGGCTGGCAAACACCCTGATGGACCTTCCGGATGTTGGCTGCGTCTATCTTTTGATCCGGCGCCAAAAATCGAACCCGGCCGACCGCCGTTTCGAAAAGCTGATCGAAGAATCGCCCGTTTTTGACCCACTATACGATCGCTATGGGCAGCGCTTTTCCAAGTTCCTCAAGGATCATGTGCGAGTCATTGAAGGCGACGCCACCCTGCCTGGGTTGGGCATCGCTGCGGCTATATCAGAAGAGCTGCGCTGGAAACTCGATCTGATCGTAAACAGCTCAGGCCTGACTGACTTTAATCCGGATTTGCGCGACGCGACTGCCTCGAACATCGATGCGGTGCTCAATATTCTGCAGTTTGTACGCGACTCCGACCACGCCGGCTTGCTTCACCTTTCCACGTGCTATACCGCCGGCGCCCGTGACGGAAGAGTCAACGAAAAAGCGCGTGCAGATTACACACCGGCGCGGATTCCGGGATTTGATCCGGAAGCCGAACTGCAATCTCTGCATCGGCGGATCGATGAAACTGTGGCGCGTGCCGATGGCCCCGAGGTGACGAGTGAACTGAGTCGGCAGGCGGTGGCAAAGGAACACGCCGCCAAAGATCTCCACGGCGCCGCGCTTGAAAATCAGGTTCGCAAAAATCGCGTACGCTGGCTGCGCAATGAACTGACTGAAGCGGGAAAGAAGCGCGCAATCGAGCTGGGCTGGCCCAACACTTACACGCTCAGCAAGGGCCTTGCTGAGGGGCTGCTGACGAAGCTGGGAGCGGGATTGCCGATTGCAATCGTGCGGCCGGCAATCGTCGAGAGCTCGACCGCGCAGCCATTTCGAGGCTGGAATGAAGGAATCAATACGTCTGCGTCGCTCTCCTACCTTCTTGGAACATACTTCCGGCAGCTACCCAGCAATGAGCGCAAACGCCTCGACATTCTTCCGGTGGATGCGGTTTGCCGGGGGATGACGCTGATAGCCGCCGCGATCATGCAGCGCAGACATGATCATGTGTACCAGCTCGCGACTTCGGTTACGAATCCCTGCGATATGCGGCGCTCGATTGAGTTGACGTCACTTGCTCACCGCAAACACTACCGGGCGCAGGAAGGGATGGAATACTGGCTGCGGCTGCGTTTTGATGCGATCCCGGTCTCGAAAGAGCGTTACAACCGCATGTCGGCTCCCGCGCAGCGGGCGATCATTAAGTCCATACAGCGCGCGGCGGCGAATCTCCCATTGAAGAAAACGCCTCTGACAAGGGCCGACCGCAATCTGGAAAAGGTCGAGAAGCTTATCGAACTCTTTGAGCCATTTATCCTTCACAATGAGCACGACTTTGTGGCGGAAAACGTGGAGAAGCTGTCGCAGGCGCTGGTTCCCGAAGAACGAGAAGTTTTCGGTTACAACACCGCGGGCCTGGATTGGTGGGACTACTGGATCAACATCCATATCCCAGCCCTGCGCAAGTGGACATATCCGCTGATCGAAGGCAGGCCGCTTGAGGCGAGGCCCGCGCGCAAGCTGCACGAGCCAGAGCCAGCCGATGCTGAGACCATCAAGACTGGGACGAATGGAGCAACGTGGCGATATTCCTGACCGGCTCGACCGGATACATTGGCGCGCATGTCGCCGCGAACTTAATGCAGGACCACGGGGCGTCGCTCAACCTGCTGGTACGCGCTCGCGACCCGCACGAGGCCGAAGACCGACTGTGGCATGCGCTGCAACTGCATTTGCCTTTCAAGCATTTCTACGAATATCTGCAAACCCGGGTGCGGATATTCAGGGGGGATCTTACCAGCGAGCGCTTTGGCTTGAGCACGGATGACTACGATCGTTTAGTTCACACAACCGATTCGATTATCCATTGCGCCGCATCACTGAATCGCAAATCGGAAAAGAGCTGTTTGAACGTAAACCTGCGCGGCACGCTCGAAGTTATCAAGCTGGGGCTGCAAACCGATCACTATCACGGCCTTCGCCGTTTCAGTCATGTGAGCACGGTGGCAGTCGCTGGCAAGCGCCAGGATGAAGTAGTGACCGAAGATAACGCCATCGATTGGGACCGCTCCGATTACGATCCCTATGCGCGCACAAAGAAATTTTGCGAGCACATGATCCGCCAGCTTTTGCCGGACGTGCCAAAGACCATCTTCCGGCCCAGCATCGTTCTCGGCGACAGCCGCCGCGCTGAGACGACTCAGTTCGATATGGTGCGGGCCTTCGTGTTTCTTGCCGGCTTGCCGACGCTACCGCTTCGCGGCAGAGATCGCGTAGATATTGTGAACGTGGATTTCGTGGCTGACGCCGTCGCGACATTGCATGTGAAAGAGCAGACGCAATACGACACCTATCATCTTTCGTCGGGCAGGGATTCTCAGACTTACAAGCAACTGACGGCATCCCTTGCAGCAGCCCAAGGAAAGCGTGGGCCAGTTTATCTGCCGTTCTTGGAAGGGCCCTTCACTTCGGCGGTGAATCTTATTTCCAATCGAAAGAACGCTCTAGGCCGGGGCGCGGCGTTGATGAAAGTCTTCATGCCGTATCTCACCTTCAATACTGTCTTCGACAACACGCGCGTGACGCAGGAACTTGGCCGCAAGCCCGTGCCATTCTCGCAATACAGCTTTCCATTGCTGAAGTTCAGCCGCCAGACGAACTTCGCATACCCCTATCAACCCTGGCCGGCCAAGGTCGGAGGGTCCGCCGCATGATGGACTTCATCCTCGAGGCCTGGGTCAGCGCCAATATTGAGCGCGCCAAGGCCAGCTGGATCCTCGGCAATGGCAACCGCTGGCAGCCCGGACAAAAGCTCAAGCTGCTTTTCGCCGGATACAACGGCACGCGCAACACCGGTTCGGACGTTCGGCCCGAAGAAACTCTGCGCCAGCTTCGTCATATTCTCGGCGCGGAGAACGTCGAGTTTGCGGCGATGTCGCAGAACTTCGACCTGACCCGCGGCTATTTCGAAGGCGCGCAGCAGGTGCATCTGCCCGATGTCTTTCCGCCATTCTTATCGAGAGAAATTCCCAGGCACCACGGGGTAGTTGTCGTCGAAGGCTCGGCTTTCAAGAGCAAGTTCGCGAATGCACTTACGACTATGATTGTCGGCTCTCTGGGGATTGCGGCGGCGCAGAACAAACTGGCCGTGGGCTATGGATCGGAAGCCGGCAAGATGGACCCGGCAGTCAGGAAGTTGTGCTCGCACTACTGCAAGAACTCGCTGATCATCACACGCAATGACGAGTCACGCACGATTCTGCGCGAGTTAGGTGTCCCCACCGAGCTTGGAACCGATACGGCGTGGACATTCAAACCCTTACCGCCGGAGTTCGGCCGTAAAGTTTTAACCGACGCTGGTTGGGATGGGCAAATGCCGGTATTGATCGTCTGTCCCATCAATCCGTTCTGGTGGCCGGTTACTCCGTCGCTGGCAAAATATGTCGCCCATGCGGCCACCGGAGCATACAAGGACAGCTACTATCGCACCATTTACTTTCATAAGTCAGGTGCGGATGTGGATGCGGCCTTCGAACGATATCTCACAGCGATCGCGCGCGCTGTGGATGCATTTCGGCAGCGACACAAGATCTTCGTGGTGATGGCGGCCACCGAGGCCTTGGATACACGGGCCTGTGAGAGGATTTCCGAGAAGCTCGGCAAGGTGCCGGTATTCAGCTCCGAGCAGTACGACATGTATCAGATGGTCAGCATTCTCCGCGCGGGGCATCTCATGGCTTCCTCACGCTTTCACGGAATCGTGACCACCATGCCGTCGCTGCTGCCGTCGTGCGGCATCACCATGGATGAGCGAATCCGTAATCTGATGAAAGACCGCGGCCATGAGGACCTGCTCATGAATGTGGATGATGCTGATCTTGAGCCGAAACTGCTGACTGCACTTGAGAAAATCGCCAGCGATGGCGAACCAATCGCTGACGGAATTGGTCGTACCGTCGTCAGGAACTTAAAGCTCATGGCACGCATGGGTGTCTATTTCGAAGAGGAGTTACGTCGCCGCTATCCGGACTTCCCCACACGCAAGGGCCAGTGGAGCTGGGAAGATTACCTGCCGCCGATTGATGAAGGACTGCGCAGGCTGGTAGGCATGTACGCCTGAGATATGAGTTTCCTTGACGACATTTTTGCGAGCCTGGAAAGAACCGAGTCCCCGGTTCTCTCGGAAACATACGATGCCGACACTAGAAAAGGCGTAAGTCGGGGTATCGTGGGACGCGATCTGCTGAAACAGATCGCACAGGGCCGCGCGTTCCTTGCGTCAAAGAATCTCAAGCGCGGCGATCGGGTTGCCCTCCTTGCGTCGAACAGCGTTGATTGGGTTGCAGCAGACCTCGCTTTCATGGCCGAGGGCCTCGTGGTTGTTCCGCTCTACTCTCGTCAGGCCGCATCGGAACTTGTCGCGATGATGAAGGACTGCTTACCGTCATTGATCATCTGCGGAGATGCGGCGCTGCGTGACGGAATCGTCCAGAACTGGCCTGAGGCGCCGCCACAGTTCCTCCTCGATGATGTCTTCGCTGAGCAGTCTTCGCGGGCGGGGGTGCCCGCGCCACACGGGCCGTTCGATCCCGTCGCGATCATTTACACATCCGGGACCTCAGGTGAAGCCAAGGGTGTCGTTCTAAATGCCGGGAATCTCGCATTTATGCTCGGCAGCACCTCCGCCAGACTTGACCAGCTCATGCGCGGGGCATCAGGACAGGACAAAGTTTTCCATTATCTGCCGTTCTGCTTCGCCGGTTCATGGATCATGCTGCTGACGTGCCTTCTTCGCGGCAGCCGGCTCACCATCAACACCGATCTCACCAAGCTGGCTGAGCAAATGCGCGAAGCCGAACCGGATTATTTCTTAAACGTTCCCCAGTTGCTCGAACGAATGCGCAAAGCAGTCGACGAGCAGCTCTGGAAAGGCGGGGGCTTGCCGTTGGCGATCTACAGTCGCGCGAAGTCGGCGTTCATGCGCGCGCGAGAAGAGAAGAAAACGGCGTCCGTTTCGATCTGGCTTGCGCTGGCAAATGCGATCATCTTTCCTGCTATTCGCAAAAAGATGATCGGCGGAAATCTCAAGGCTCTGATCTGTGGCTCGGCCGCGTTGAATCTCGAAACCCAGTTGTTTTTCATGATGATTGGTGTTCCGGTGTTGCAGGTTTATGGCCTTACCGAGACCACGGCGATCTGCACGATGGACGTGCCTGGCGACTTCGAACCCGGCCGGGTCGGGCCTTCGATCCGCGGTATCGAAATGAAGCTGGGTGACAATCAGGAGATTCTGGTTCGCGGCCCAAATATTTTTTCCGGCTACTGGAATCGGCCGGCGGAAACCGAGAAGGTAATGGAAGGCGGCTGGTTCCACACCGGCGACCAAGGTGAGGTGAATGCGGCCGGGAACTGGAAGATCACAGGCCGAATCAAGAACCTCATTATTCTCGGCTCCGGGCACAACATCGCGCCGGAGAGCATCGAGGAAGAAATCGGCTCCCGCCTGCCCGGTGCGCAAGTAGTGCTTGTTGGAAATTGCCGGAGCTATCTGTCTGCTATCGTCACTGGGGCACGCTCCGAGCAGATACAGCTTGCCGTAGACCAAGTGAACTCAACTTTGCCGCACTACAAGCAGGTGCGCGCGTACCGGATCAGCGCAGAGCCGTTTACTATCGAGAATGGCCTGCTTACGGCGAACGGCAAGTTGAAGCGAGATGCGATAGCGCAGCGATTCAGGGCCGAAGTGGAAGAGATGTACGCGGTGAAGCAATCGGTCTAGTATGAGCCAATTTAGGGGCAAAGCCATTTCGTGGGAGCTGACGAACGGCGTCATCGAAGTCGCGCTGCACCGCGAACCGTGCAACGAAATCGGATCACAGTCCCTCGAAGAACTCGAGCATCTCGCATCGTCGCTTCCCGCGCTCGAACAGCAGGCCCATGCTCTTATCTTCTACAGCAGGCTCGGCTGCGGCTTCAGCGCGGGTGGTGACTTGCGCGAGCTTTACCGCGGGATGCAGGCGATGGAGAGAAAAGCCGCGCTCGCAGGATTGAGGGAGTTCCACCAGCGCATTCATCATGTGATGAACACTTTCGACGCCTCGCCACTTACAACGATTGCCGCGGTTCACGGAATCGTCTTCGGCGGCGGACTCGAACTCTCGCTAGTTTGCGACCTGATCATCGCCGACAAAACTGCGCGGTTTTGTTTTCCCGAGCTTCGGCTCGGCATCATTCCGGGCTTCGGCGGTATTCCCCGCCTCAAACGCGATCTGGGAAACGCTGTCGTCCGCGACTTGATTCTCACCGGGCGCAGCTTTAACGCCACCAAGGCCCAGCAAATCGGCCTAGTGAGCCAGGTCGTGGCCGAGGGCGAAGCGCTTCGGGTAGCCCGTGCGACAGCAGCCCAACTTGGCAAGTTCGATCGCACGACGGCCGCAGCTGCCAAGAAGTTTGCGAAGCCGATCCCGTATGATGAACTGAGGCAGGAAATTGACGTCGTCTGCGAGCTCTATGCGAGCCCCGCGGTCGAAGCGGCCCTGAAGAAGTTTGTAGAGAGCACAGATGCCCAGCCATATTTGCCCTGAGGATGTGAAGGCGTGCCGACTGAAATAAGAACCTTGAATGAAATTCTGGATCTGGCTGCAGCGCAGTTCAAGGTCCCGAGAGAAAAACTTTCACCCGACGACGACTTTTTCAAAGCCCTCAAGATCGACAGCTTGCAGGCGCTGAGCCTGCTCACGCGTCTGGAGCAGCATTTCAACGTAGAATTGCCGGATTACGAATTGCAGGGAGTGTCAGATTTCAGGACGCTGGCCGAACGGATTCAGGCCAGACTGTAGAATCACCACAGAGACACAGAGAAACAGGGGAAAGCTTACCTTCCTTCGCGTACCGCAAAGATCAATTTCATTTTGTTTTGTTTTCCCTGTGCCCCTCTGTCTCTGTGGTGAAATGGAAGGTTAATGCTTGATCTCGACCAATACTCGTGTCTGGGCGCTGCCCTTCGCGATGCGCTCGACCGCTGGCCCAACGAAACTTGCCTGATCGAAGCGGACCGTGATCGCGAACGCACGCGCCTGACTTATTCAGACTTCAAGCAGATTGCGACTCCGCTGGCTCGCGCGCTCCAGGATGCCGACTTCAACCCTGGAGACCGCTGCGCCATCATCATGACCAACCAGTCGAAGTGGCTGGCCTCCGCCTACGCGATTTTTCAGATTGGCGGCGTGCTGGTGCCGCTCGACTACAAACTGACCCCGGAAGAACATCTGCAGCTTCTAGCGCACAGCAGCGCCAAGTTCCTGATCGTCGAGTATCACTTGTGGCGGGCGATAAGCCAGAGCCCGGAATTTAAGAGTCACAAAGTGAAGATTGTCCTGGTGACGGAGGCGCCGCCAACTGCTCAGCTGAACGGGGGATATCGCTGGGAGGAGTTCCGCCGCAAAGGCGAACCTAACGTTGTTACTCGAACCCGCGACGACTCAGCGTGCATTGTGTATTCGTCCGGCACCGGCGGCCGGCCGAAGGGCTGCGTGCTCACGCACGGCAATTATCTGGAGCAGTGCCAAAGCTTGACGGCCTGGTATCCGTTCTGGCCCGGCGTGCGATATCTCAGTATTTTGCCTACGAATCATGCCATAGATTTCATGGTCGGTTTTATCGGCCCGTTCGTCTGCGGTGCGTGCGTGGTGCATCTGCGCACTCTTCGTCCGGAGTTCGTTCGCGACGCGTTCGTGCGCTACAAGATCACCTATGTGACGCTGGTTCCGATGATCGTGAAGAACCTCGAGCGCGGTGTGCGTGGCAACTTCGATGCCCTTCCGAACTGGAAGCGATTTGTGCTGGACCGCGCAACCTCGATCAACAAAGCCCTTACCGGCAAACAGCCCAACGTGAAACTCAGCCGCAAACTGCTGCCTTCGGTGCACCGCGCATTTGGCGGCGAGTTGCTGGCACTGATCACCGGCGGTGCGTTCATCGATGCAACCACTCTGCAGTTCTTTTACGACCTTGGCATTCCCATCGCCAACGGTTACGGTCTCACCGAAGCATGCACCGTGCTCACCGTCAACGACCTGAAACCGTTTCGCGCCGATACGGTGGGCAAGCCTCTGCCCGGAGTTGAACTCCGCATTCTCAATCCTGATTCTGAAGGCATCGGCGAAGTCGCTGCCAAGAGCCCGACCATCATGTCGCATTATCTCGACGATCCCGAATTGACAGCCGAAACTATCGTGGATGGCTGGTTGCTCACCGGCGACCTCGGCCGCGTCGACGGTTCCGGTCATCTGCAACTGTTTGGCCGCAAGAAAAACATGATTGTCACTGCGGGCGGCAAAAATATTTATCCCGAAGACATCGAGAATGCGTTCGACGGTCTTGCGGTCAAGGAATATTGCATTTTCGCCGCAAACTATATCTGGCCGCAAAGGGAGCTGCGGGGCGAAAAACTCATCTTGGTCCTGCGGCTCGACATAAACCAGAACTTCACCGACACCACAAGAAACGAGATCGACTTTCGAAATCAAACCCTGCCTGACTTCAAGCGTGTCTCGGGATACCTGCTTTGGGACAAGGACTTCCCACGCACCGCATCCATGAAGATCAAGCGAAGCGACCTGGCTGAAGAGATTCGTAACTCATCCCATCCCACCTCGGTGAAAGAGCTCTGAGTGGGCGACGGCTATCTTGCAATCGTCAATCCCGCAGCTGCAGGAGGCCGGACTGGCAGGCTGTTAGGTCCTGCCCTGGAAAAGCTGCGCGCGGCGGGATTGAAAGTGGAATCTCGCGAGACGACCGCGCTCGGCCATGCCACGGCAATTGCCCGTCAGGCATGGGCACAAGGCTGGCGCAGATTCATTTCGGTTGGCGGCGACGGTACCTCCTACGAGATCGTGAACGGCCTTTTTCCTCAGGCAGACTCTGCAGAAATGCCAACGCTCGGTTTTCTTCCTCTCGGCACCGGAAATTCCTTCCTGAAAGATTTCAGTGACAAGGGGTTGGAGTACGCCACGGAATCACTGATGACCGGGCGGTCGCGCAAATGCGATGTCCTGCGCCTTCGGCACCAGAGCGGCGTTCTGCACTACATCAATATTCTCAGCATCGGTTTTTCCGCCGACGTGGCCACATTGCGCCAGCGCCGTTTCAGTTCTTGGGGCGAACTTGGATATCAGACCTCCATTTTCATCTGCCTGGCCCGTTTCCGGCGCCGGCCGTTCCCGTTGAGCGTGGATGGTGAGCCCAACCTTGACCGTCGCCCCTGCCTGTTTCTGACCTTCAATAACAGCAAATTTACCGGCGGAACAATGATGATTGCCCCCACGGCAGATACTAACGACGGGCTCATTGAGTATGTTCGCTGGGGACCGATCGGGCGTGTGGGTCTCATCCGGAATCTGCCCGGACTCTACGACGGCACCCACATTCAGCATCCGCTGGCAGAGGTCCGCAAAGCCCGTCGTATCGAGTTTGAGCTGGATGCACCTGTCGACGTCATGATCGACGGCGAAGTGATCACGTTGAATTGTCAAAGTTTGGACGTTCTGCCTGGGGCCTTGAACGTCGTGGTATAAAACTGGAACCAAATGTCGAAATTCAGCGAGCAAAGAGCAACTGAGGAAACGGTTTCTGGGAGGAAGGGACCGCCATGGATCTGGATCGCAGCGATCCTGGTGGTGCTCGCAGTAGCCTGGGGCGCATATTACTTTCTCTACTACCGAAAGCCCGTCAGCACGCTCGATAGCTTCGCCCATTGCCTGAATGCGAAAGGCGCAAAAATGTATGGAGCCTGGTGGTGCCCGCATTGCGCCGACCAGAAGGAATCGTTCGGTTTCGCCTTTCAATATGTCAACTATGTCGAGTGCAGCCTCCCGAACGAACGGAAGTTGAATGACGCTTGCAAGCAGGCCGGCATTAAGAACTTCCCCACCTGGGAATTCGCTGACCGGGCCCGGGTCGAAGGCACTCAACCTCTCGACACGTTAGCCAAGAAAACCGGATGCAAGCTGCCGTGAGTGATTACGGCTCAGCGGATCGCAGCTCGGCTGCTAAGAATGTCACCCGCGCAATTGCCGCCGTTGCTGTCGCAGGCGTTGTTGTCTCGTCCGTGTCCCTGTACCACCACTTCGGCAAGACCAAGACATCGTTCTGCACATTCGGCGAGTCTTTCAACTGCGATCTGGTAAACCGCAGTTCTTACTCAACGGTGCTGGGTGTGCCTGTCGCTTTGATCGGGATTATCGGATATCTGCTGATTCTTGCCTTGGCTACCGTCTATCGCGAAAAAGCGGAAACGCCGGTCATGCTTGTGATCTCGGCCGGGGGCGGGTTGGCATTTGCCCTCTATCTCACGTACATTGAGAAATTCGTGCTGCAGGCGTGGTGCGTGCTGTGCCTTGGCTCGCTGCTGCTGATCTTCAGCGCCACGGTGCTCAGCGCGATTCTGCTCAAGCGGTCGTTGGCCCAACATGGTGACTCTCGATGACATCCTAGCCGCCCGCGCTCGCCTCGACGGCATTGTCGTGCGCACCCCGCTGATCCCACTCGAGCAGGATGGCGCCACGCTGTACCTCAAGCCCGAAAATCTCCAGCCAATAGGGGCTTTCAAACTTCGCGGTGCTTACAACAAAATCTCTTCTTTGACAGACGAGGAACGTGCTCGTGGAGTGATTACGTACTCGAGCGGGAATCACGCGCAGGGCGTCGCCTATGCGGCCCGGGCGCTCACCACGAAAGCCGTGATTGTGATGCCCAACAACGCGCCGACAATAAAGCGAGAAGCAACCTCCGCGTTGGGGGCCGAAATTGTCCTGGTCGGCCCCAGCGGAGTGGAGCGGCAATTGAAGGCAGAGGAACTCGCCGCTCAGCATGGATATGTCATAATCCCGCCCTACGACGACGAAAAGATCATTGCCGGACAAGGCACAGCGGGAGTGGAAATTGCCGAAGACTTGCCGGATGTCGACCTTGTGTTGGTCCCGGTTGGCGGTGGCGGGCTGATCAGCGGCGTGTCAACCGCCATCAAGTCGCTCAAGCCTTCTGCCAAAGTGATCGGGGTCGAGCCGGAGTTGGCTGCAGACACACGCGCAAGCTTGCGGGCAGGGCACATCGTGAAGTTTCCCGTGGAGCAGGTTCTCTCCACCTGCGCGGACGGGCTGCGCGCGCAATTTCCCGGCACCATGACTTTCCAACACATTCAGCGGTACGTAGACGATATTGTCACGGTGACGGAAGATGAAATTATGCAGGCGGTTAAAGTGCTCGCACAGAATCCCAAAACCGTTGCTGAGCCGAGTGGCGCAGTCACGACCGCGGCATGGCTGTTCCATCGCAACCACCTTCCGGCATCTAACAGTACGGTGGCGGTCATCAGCGGCGGTAACATCGATCCCGGCCTGCTCGCCCGAATTCGCTCCTGAGGTACTCATCAAATGGTAAGAGTTCTTTCAGCCTGTGCGCTGGCGGTTCTGATTTCGACCGTAGCCCGCGCCGAGGTGATCCGCGCGACCACCATTCGCGTCATGCCGCTTTATCTCTCACCGGACGCATCATCCGCCAAACTCGGAGACGTGGATCGCGGGCGGGAAGTGATCTATCTCGAAACCAGTAACGATTGGGTGCACGTCGAAGCAAACCTCACCGAAGAAAAAACCGTAACTGGCTGGGTCCAAAGCAAGGGATTGATTCAGTCGAACACGCCCGATGGAGACAAAATTCTGTTCGGCGAGGCGGTCGATGCAGAAGACCAGGCCAGCCAGCGCAATGGCCGGCGCTACGCCGCGCAGGATGCGATGCGGCTCTATGGAGAGATATTCGAACTGTTCCCCCAGTCGCCGCTCGCGGGTGAGGGTATGTATCGGTCTGCTGATATTCGTTGGCAAATTGAAAAAGCCGACGTGATGTCCCTGCCCTCGGCCAAGGAACAGGATGCGTATCTGCGCAGAGGAATGAACGAAGACTACTTCAAGAAGGTCATCAAGAAATTTCCTGGCACCAAGTGGGCATACCTGGCTGAATTTCAACGCATTGACAACAAGCTTTGTGGAGACTGGCAGGGGCAGTCAAAGTGTCCGCAGAAAGAAGCGGAGATCTATGAGAAGTATGCGAACGAATATCCGCAATCGCCGGCGGTTGCGCAGGCCCTGTTTCAGGCGGCGTACCGCTGGGCAGCGCTGATCGAGATTTACAAAAGCGAGGAAGAGCTGAAGAAATCTGAGGACGCGAAGAACCGGGCTATCGCCGATGCTGAGAAGGCCATCGCCCAGGCCAGCGCTGGCCAAAGCGATTGGGGACCCCGGTCGAGACGGCTGCTTCATATGGTGCAGCAGGGAATACCAGCGTACGGGAACAGCAATTGACTGATATATACCTTTTGATATAGACTTTTCCCAATGGCTCAGACCGCTAAACTCTTTCGCAACGGCCGCAGTCAAGCGGTTCGATTGCCAAAGGAGTTCCGCTTTCCCGGAGACAGCGTTCGTATAAAGAAGACCCGCGACGGAGTTCTTCTACAAGCGATTAACTTCGACACCAAGGCATGGTTTGAGGAACTGGATCGCTTCAACCAGGAGGAGACGTTTATGCCTGAAGGGCGCGAGCAGTCGACGGTTCGCGACCGGAAGCCCTTCAAATGAATTTTCTGCTGGATACGAACGCGTGTATCGCTCTCATCAACCGCACCTCAGAACATGCTCGCGCCCGATTTGACCGTGCCCTCGCCTCAAAGCACCAGATCTTTGTGTCGTCGATAACGACGTTCGAGTTGTGGTACGGAGTTTTTAGAAGCTCGCGCATCCGATTCAATTCAGATCGATTGGAGGCTTTTTTGCGCGCTCCTGTAACCATTGTGCCGTTCGATGAAGAGGATTCACGAAGCGCTGGGATCATTGAGGCAGAACTCAGGATGAGAGGAAGACGGATTGGTAATTACGACATGCTTCTGGCAGGGCAGGCGCTAGAGAAACATTTCACGTTTGTTACCTCAGACATATCCGATTTCTGCCATGTTAAAGGCCTTAACTGCCAGGATTGGGCGCGTGCCTGACTTTACAGCCGGGGCATTCGCAATGAACGTCATGCCGGCAGGTGTACAATAACCCGTTTTGCCTATGTCGCGAGTGGTCCAGTTCGAATTACGGCTTGCCGAGCGCATGTCTCGCCTCGGAACCGAAACTGCATTTGAAGTCCTGAACCGGGCGCGGGAACTGGAGCGCAAGGGTAAAGACATCATCCACCTCGAAATCGGCGAGCCCGATTTCGAAACCCCTCGAAACATCATCAACGCTGCTGCGACTGCGCTGAACTCCGGCTGGACCCACTACGGCCCATCTGCGGGCTATCCCGAGCTTCGCTCGGCGATCGCGGAAGAGGTCAGCCGCTCGCGCGGAGTGCACGTCACCGCGGACGAAGTTGTGGTTGTTCCCGGCGGGAAACCGATCATCTTTTTTACAATCCTGTCGCTCATCGATGAGGGAGATGAGGTTATTTACCCCAATCCCGGTTTTCCGATTTACGAATCGATGGTCAATTACATCGGTGGCCGTGCCGTGCCAATCCAACTAAGAGAAGAAAAGGACTTCGGTTTTGACGTGGAGGAACTGGCGGCGCTGATCAGTAACCGCACGAAGCTCATCATTGTGAATTCTCCCCAGAACCCTACCGGTGGCGTGCTGACCAAGCGCGATATTCAGCAAATTGCCGAGGCCGTCGGCGACCGCAACATCTTTGTGCTGTCTGACGAGATTTACAGCCGGCTGATTTTTGAAGGCGAGCACCACTCCATCATTGCGGAACCTGGATTTAAGGAACGTACCATTCTGCTGGATGGCTTCTCCAAGTCGTACGCGATGACGGGATGGCGGATGGGTTACGGCATCATGCGTCCCGATCTCGCGTGGCAGGTGGCACGATTGATGACCAACTCGAATTCGTGTACCGCGAGCTTTACCCAGATGGCGGGAGTCGAGGCCTTGCGCGGCGATCAGAGTTCCGTTGACCATATGCGCGAGGAGTTCCAGAAACGTCGCGACATGTTCGTGCCTGCGTTGAACCGCATCAAAGGTTTCTCCTGCCGCACGCCGCACGGTGCGTTCTACGTATTTCCGAACATTACCGGCACCGGATGGAAATCAAAGCCGCTCGCCGACGCTCTTCTCGAAGAGGCCGGTGTGGCCTGCCTTTCGGGCACTTCGTTCGGCGAATTCGGGGAAGGTTATCTGCGCTTCAGCATCGCTAATTCCATGGAAAACCTGCAGCATGCGCTGGAGCGAATTGAGCGATGGATAGCTGAGAAAGGCATTTAACGGCTGAGTTCGCCGAATTCGGAATTTCTCCGCGCACTCTGCGATCTCTGCGGTTTAAGAATTTGACTTTATGGCCAAGAACAAGAGCAAGTCTCCGAAAGTCACGCGCCCGAACATTCCCGGCTATGGCGTTCCAAAATCGAAGAAGGGCTTGCTGCCGTGGAAGTGGGCGGAAGACCGGCTAAAGAAAAGCCGGCAATTCTGGATTGCAACCACTCGCCCCGACGGACGTCCCCACGTGATGGTCATCTGGGCATTATGGTTCGACGGCGCGCTCTATTTTGCGACCGGCAGCGCATCGAGAAAGGCCAAAAACCTTGCCGCGAATCCCCATTGCACGATCTGCACCGAGAACGCGGCCCAGGCCGTCATCATCGAAGGCATCACTCAAACTGAAAAGGACGTTGCAAGAATTCGCGAGTTCCTCAAGGTCTATGAGAAGAAGTACAAGTTCGATATGTCGGGCATGGCGGATGACATGACGGATATGAAAGAGCCGGTCTTCTTCCTGCGTCCAAAAGTTGCCTTTGGCATGATCGAGAAGACTTTTACCAAGAGTGCCACGCGCTGGATTTTCGACTGAACGCCATGGCAGCCAATTTCAGAGTGTTTGCAACTTCCGACATTGGTCCCGCGCTTGAGCGTCTGCGCGAGCGCGGTTATCAGCTTGAGGTCTATCCCGACCCGAAGGCGCCGCCCAAGAACCTGATACTGGAAAAAGTGCGATCTGGAATCGATGGCCTGATCACAACCTTGCGCGACCAGATTGATGCTGAGGTATTCGAGGCAGGTAAGGGAAAGTTAAAAGTTGTTGCTCAGCTCGCGGTCGGCTTCGACAATATTAATCGCGCCGACGCCAACCGATACAAAGTTCCATTCACCAATACCGCCGACGTTCTCACGGAAGCGACCGCCGAGTTTGCATTCTTCATGCTGGGATCGTTAGCGCGCAGGCTCTGGACTGCCGAGCATCTCACCCGCGATAAGCAATGGGGATTCTGGCACCCTTTCCTGCCCTTTCTCGGGGACGAAGTTACCGGGAAGACCATCGCGATTATCGGTACCGGCCGCATAGGACTCGCGATGATTAAGAAGTGCGCCGGCTTCGACATGAACATTTTTTGCTACGACCCGGCGTATCAAAATCACGAATACGTAAAGGCGATTCAGGAGGAGATGGATCTCCGCCACGCCCGCGGCATTCAGAAGGAAAAGACCTGGATCAAGTACGTTGCTTTTGAAGAAGCCCTCAGCCAGGCAGATTTCGTGAGCGTGCATGTGCCGCTGATTCGCGAAGGCGAGAGTGCCACCCCGACGTTCCATCTATTCAACGAGCGGACGCTGCGTATGATGAAGCCGTCGGCGTTCCTGCTGAACACATCGCGCGGGCCGGTCATAGATGAAGCAGCCTTGTCGAAAGCCTTGAAGGAAAACTGGATTGCCGGTGCTGCGCTCGATGTGTATGAAAAAGAGCCACTGCCTGCTGATTCACCATTGCGCGATCCAGCCATCGAAGACCGCTGCAGGTTGTTCCCCCATTTCGCGAGCGCGGGCAAAATAACCAGGCTTTCTCCCGATCCAGACAAAGGCATGGCTGGACGCTGTGTGCAGGGCCTGATTGATGTTCTGGAGAAGAACTACGGCGGGGATGTTAAGAAGATGCCGTATGTGGTGAACAAAGAGGCATTTTCGTAGAGACGTAGCTTGCTACGTCTTTCGCGGACTGCAAGGGATCCTCAGCCTGCAAAAGACGGTTGCAAGCAATCTCTACTCCGGCACGCTTTGCTCTTCGCTGTGGGCGCGGAGGATTCGGTCAACCGAGTAGGGCGCGCGCCGCGTGGGTTCGTGATAATGGCGCACCTGGAGTTCTCCCAACAGCCCAATCGCCAGCAGATTTAATCCCGCGAGAAGAAGCACGGCGGCAAAAATCATCAATGGCCCGTGCTGCGCCATGATCGAGCTGTGGCGAACGAACTTTTCCAGGAACAGCCAGCTCGTAATTCCGATCCCACCAAAGATTCCCAGCATTCCCACAGTACCGAAGAAATGTAGTGGCCGGCCAAGATACTTCAGCAGAAAACGGATCGTAATCAGATCAAAGAACACACGGAACGTTCGTGAAATACCGTAGTGCGAAACGCCGCGCTCGCGGTTCACATTGCGGATTGGCACTTCGACGATCGAAGCGCCATGCCAGGAAGCCAGCGCAGGGATAAACCGGTGAAGCTCGCCATAAAGCGGCACCTGCTCCAGAATTTCGCGGCGATAGGCTTTGAAGGTCGTTCCGAAGTCGTGAATATCCACGCCGCTCAGCTTCGCCATCAGCCAATTAGCACAACGTGACGGAAAGCGGCGCAGCCAGAAATTATCGATGCGCACCTTGCGCCAGCCGCTGACGATGTCATATCCCTCTGAGATTTTCTCAAGAAAGATCGGAATGTCCGCGGGGTCGTGCTGCAGGTCGCCATCCATGGCGATGATGTACTCGCCGCGGGCATGATCAAAGCCGGCTGCAAGGCCTGCGGTCTGGCCAAAATTCCGGCGCAATCGAATGACCGTGACCCGGCTGTCCACTCCGGCGATTTGCCGCAACAGGTGAAACGTCTCGTCTGAAGAGCCGTCATCGACGAACACGATCTCAAAGCTCTCGCCATTAATTTCCATCACCGCCTTCAGGCGATCGTACAGATCGGTGACGTTTTCCTGCTCATTGTGCAGGGGAATGACAATCGAATACTTGGGCATGAAGTTTTAATTATACGATTTGAGGAACTTGCGTGCAGTACGAAGCTTTCTGCGCTGCGGAGGGAATCAGAACCTAAAACGGCAGTAGCCGGTTTCCGTTTTATGATGAGATCGTCGGACGGGGCTTACTAACGAACAGAGGTGACGATGACCCTATTCATCATGTTCTTCGGCTTTATGGCTGCGGTTTCGGCCATGACCTATATCGAAGTCCGGCGCATCCGCAAAAAAGTGGATTCGAAGTAGGCACACCTGCCATCAGGAACGCCGGTGGATTGATGAGCCAATTCACCAGCGTTTGCAATGGCAATGCCAGGAGCTTATCCCGGTCCTTCCGGATACGGCGGCATATCCGGTGGCCGAGGCGGAAGCGTCTTGGGATTTTCCTTCATCAGCTTCAACACTTCCTGGATCGCGCGTTCGAGTTGCGGGTCCTTGCCCTTTACAACCTGCTCGGGCCGGTTCTCGACCACGATGTCCGGTTGCACGCCTTTGTTTTCGACAACCCACTTGCTGTTCAGGTCGTAGCGCGCAAACTCCGGCCGTGTGATGTAGCCGCCGTCAAGCAGCTGCATGTTCCCGCGAATACCGCGCACTCCTCCCCAGGTACGTTCACCGATGAGTGGGCCGAGTTTGTACTGCTTGAAGAAGTAGCTGAAGATGTCGCCGTCCGATGCGGCGTAATGATTGGTAAGGCAGACCATCGAGCCATGGAAGACGTTCGGCGGCACAGTGTTGCTCTTGAAGTTGCGAGCTGAGTCCATTCCTGAGAGGATTCGCCGCAGCCGCTCGAAGATCAACTGATCAACAAATCCGCCGCCGTTGTAGCGAACGTCGATGATCATTCCTTCCTTGCGAAGCTGAGGGAAATACTGCTTCACGAATTGGTCGAGGCCGGGCGCGCCCATGTCGGGGATATAGACATAGCCGACCTTTCCTCCGGTGGCTTCCTCCACTTTCTTACGATTGGTGGTGATCATGTTGAGCTCGCGCAGGCCGCCTTCGTCGTTGATCGGCTTTACCTGCAGATTTCGCGAGCCTTCTTCAGATGGTTTGGAGTTGACGGTGATCGTAACCGTGTCGGTTGCCGTGTTCACGAACAGCTCATAAGGGCTCTGAGGCGCGCGCAAGGGCCGTCCATTCACGGCGATCAGATAGTCTCCTTCCTTGACGTTGACGCCCGGTTCGGTCAATGGAGAGCGCAGATCAGCATCCCAGTTTTCACCGCGATAGATCTTTTTGAAGCGATACATCCCGCTGGCGGCGTCCAGTTCGTAATCCACGCCCAGCAGGCCGACATTTACCGGATGCAAGTCGGGATAATCTCCACCGCCAACGTAAGTATGGGAGTTGGAAAGGTCGCCGATCATCTCGCCGAGAATGTACGTCAGCGAATAGCGGTCAGAGACGTATGGCAGAAGCGGCGCGTACTTATCGTGCTCTTTCTGCCAGTCTACCCCGTTCATTGAGGATGAGTAGAAGTAGTCGCGTTCCTGCCGCCAGACTTCGTTGTAAGCGTTCTTCCACTCCTGCGGAGGATCGACTTCGGCTTTCATGCCACCAAGGCTGAGCGCGCCATCGCCAACTTTCTTGGGCTCACCGGCCGGCTTCGCGTCAATGATCCCGTAGGTGCGGGCGGCGCCACCTTCGCTCTGGTAAATGAGTTTCGATCCATCAAACGAAAGAGCAAAGCTCTGCACGTTGTTGATCAACGTCTTTTCCTTGCGTTCTTTCAGATCGAAGGCGCGTACCGCCGACTCCTCGCCCGGCAATGGACCTGAGAGGCCTTGCACCGGCGCGGTGGAGTAGTAAACGAAGCCCTTTCCAGCCGCAAGCGTGCGAATCACAGCCGGCTCCATAGGCAGCGCGAGCACACGATCCTCAATGCCGTCCAGATCGAGCTTTACCTCGACCGGTTTTTCTTTGCCCTTCTTGTCCTTGTCCTTGTCTTTGTCCTCGTCGCCGGACGCGTTCTTGTCTTCCTCTTTTTTCGCTTTAGCTTTTGATTTCGGTTCTGCAGCCGCGTCCTCCTCGAGATCGAACTTGCCGGGCTCGCTCTTTTTAATTTCGGTCTCGTCGCTCTGCGGCTTGAAGGGCGAGGGCTCGTCTTTGTTCAGGGTTACAACGTAAACCCGCGTGGTCTTTGGATTGGCAAATTCGAAGTCCACATTTCCCAGGACCTCGTTGAAGTCACGATCCGAAAGGTAGTACAGATATTTCCCATCCGGATCGAACTGGGCGGCATAGCTATTGGTCATACTTGACGTGATCGCCGCAGTCTTGCCGTCGGGAATTGAATACAGATATACGACCGAATATCCGTTCTCGAGATTTTTGTCATACGCCAGCCATTTGTTGTCCGGTGACCAGGCATAGTTCGTAATCTCGCCGAACTCGGCGTGGTCAACCTTGACCGGTTTCTTGTCGGTAACGTCCTCCCACCACAGGTTCAGGTCTTTGTCCGCCCATGCAATTTTCTTGCTGTCGTACGACCAGACCGGAGGAAACTTGAATCCCTTATAGCCGCTGGTAATCTGCTGTTCTTTGCCAACGCCGTCCTGCGGCATCAGGTAGATCTCGTCCTCGCCCGTGCGGTCGGAAACGTAGGCGATTGAGCGTCCGTCGGGAGACCACGCCACTTTGCGCTCGCGAATGCCGGGCGTGCGGGTCACACTGCGAATGCTGCCTTCCTTAGCGGGGACCGTATATACATCTCCGCGGGCGGCGATCACGGCCCGCTTTCCATCAGGAGCGATGTCGAAATCTGTGACCAGTTTGCTGACGTTGTCCCAGCGCTTCATCGCCAGGGTGCGATCGCCGGGCAGCAGAATGCTCAGCTTCTTCGGCTCAGACTGAAAATCGTAAGTATAGAGGTAACCGGCGTTCTCGAACACAATCGCGTCCGGCCCAAGGCTCGGCCACATAACGTCCCAATCGTTAAAATGTGTGACCTGCTCGACCTGCTTCGAACTGACGTCGTAGCTATAGAGATTGCAGTGATGATCGTTGCCGCCGCGGTCCGAGGAGAAGTAGATCTTGTTCCCGTGCCACATCGGAAACGTATCGGTGTAGTCCGTGTGCGGCAGATCTTCGCTGGTGTTGTTCTTCAGATCGTAGATCGTGATCGATTGCGCGAGCCCCCCGGTGTAGCGTTTCCACGTGCGGAAATTGCGGAAGATCATGTTGTAAGCGACGCGATTGCCGTCCGGTGAGTAGGAAATCAATCCGCCTTCGGTCATCGGCAAAGGTTCAGGCAGTCCGCCGTCGATGCTTACCGTGAATTCACGTTTGGTCCAGCCATTCGATGCGTCGCGGCGGGAAAGGAACACGATCCGCTTGCTGTCGGGTGTCCAGTTGACCACTTCGTTGTGGATGCCCATGCGATCGCTCAAGGGCTGGGCAGCGCCCTGGAAAAACGTAAGCTGCTTCGGCTGTCCACCCGTGGAAGGCATTACATAGACATTGAAGTTGCCGTCATACTGCCCGGTGAACGCGATCCACCGGCCGTCGGGCGAGAATTTGGGAAACAGCTCGCGCCCGGGATGAGAGGTGATTCGGCTTGCAGCCCCGCCCGACGTTGAGGCCAGCCACAGGTCTCCGCCGTAGTAGAAGACGACCTTGTCCTGGTAGATGTCAGGAAATCGCATCAGCCGCCCTTCCTGCAGCTCCTGCGAAAGGGCCAGCGACGAGCAGACGGACAGAATCAGGGCAAGCCACCACTTGGGATGGATCATGAACACTCCTTTTTGTGCGTCACGAAAGAATAAAACGATGGGACCACCATTATGGTGAGTCAGGCAAACCTGTGATTTTATCAGCTTCTGTTGGCTTTTTACCCCTCAGCGCGATAAGCGTGTCAAATTCTTGTCTTCAGAGACACGCGTCTGTCAGCTTGGACGACGCTAAAACGAAAACGTAAGCAGCTACTCCGCGGCCCTATAATTCAGGACATCGAGAGGAACCGGATGAAGACGGAAGATGGTGCTGGACCGCAGGTGATTTCGCGTCGCGAACTGTTTCACAAGGCAGCATTCGGGGCATTGGGTGTTTCACTCGTTCCCGCCCTCTCTGCTGGTCGCGCACTCGCGTCGGCGGTCGCCGAAGCTGCCCCTATCAGGCCTTTCGAATTGGATGAAGCCGCAATTTCTGATCTGCAGTCGCGAATGAAATCCGGCGAACTGACCGCTCGCAACCTCACAGAAGCTTATCTTCGTCGAATCCAAGAAGTGGACAAAAGCGGACCCGAACTAAGAAGCGTAATCGAGCTCAATCCCGATGCGATTTCAATCGCAGACTCACTGGATGCGGAGCGCAGGCAAAAAGGCGCGCGCGGCGCGATGCACGGAATCCCCTTGCTGATCAAAGACAACATCGACACTGCCGACGGCATGCAGACCACCGCTGGTTCTCTGGCATTGGTGGGCTCGAAGCCGGCACAGGACGCTGGCGTCGCAAAGAAGTTGCGCGCGGCCGGCGCGGTAATTCTTGGCAAGACCAACCTCAGCGAATGGGCGAACATACGCTCAAGCCATTCGACCAGCGGTTGGAGCGGCCGGGGCGGCCTAACGAAAAATCCGTACGCGTTAGACCGCAATCCGTGCGGATCAAGCTCGGGATCGGGCGCCGCCGTCTCGGCGAACCTGTGTGTAGTCGCAGTGGGAACTGAAACCGATGGGTCCATTGTTTGCCCATCGTCAGCAAACGGAATTGTCGGTATCAAGCCGACGCTGGGCCTGATCAGTCGCGCCGGAATCGTTCCCATCGCGCACAGCCAGGACACAGCCGGTCCAATGGCGCGTACGGTGCGGGATGCTGCAATACTTCTGTCAGCGCTCGCTGGACCTGATTCGCGTGACAATGCGACTGCTGATGCTGGGACCAAGATGCAGAAGGACTACACGCAGTTTCTCGACCCCAACGGACTTCACGGCGCCCGCATCGGTGTTGCCCGAAAGTATTTCGGATTCAGCGACGCGGTGGATGCGCTCATGAATTCTCTAATCGACCAGATGAAGTCTGCCGGGGCGGTGATCGTCGATCCTGCTGATCTCGAGTCGCACGGCAAGTTCGATGAAACCGAGTTGCTGGTACTGCTCTATGAGTTGAAGGCTGATCTGAACGCATACCTCGCGACGCGTTCGGGCGGGCAAATGCGTTCACTGGCTGACGTAATTGCCTTCAATGAGAAAAACAAGCAGGCGGAAATGCCGTACTTCGGGCAAGACCTGTTCCTCAAAGCTCAGGATAAAGGCGCTCTGACTGACAAAGAATACGTCGCCGCGCTCGCCGCCAATCGCAAGCTTTCGCGGGAGCAAGGCATCGACGGCGTCATGGATAAGTTTCATCTGGATGCGCTGGTCGCCCCAACCGGAGCGCCTGCCTGGGTCACAGATCTGCCGAACGGAGATCATGCGGGCGGTGGCAGTTCGAATGCGGCAGCGGTGGCCGGATACCCGAACATCAATGTGCCCGCGGGATTTGTGTTCGGGCTGCCAGTGGGGATTTCGTTCTTCGGGCGCGCGTGGAGCGAACCAACCCTACTGAAGATCGGCTACGGATTTGAGCAGTTGGTGAAAGCGAGGAAGGCGCCGGAGTTCCTGCCAACGATCGACTTCAGATCTCCAGAATCACGGGCATGATCAACGGGCGCTTTTGCGTTTGCTTCGAGATGAAGCGCTTGAGGTCCGCGCGAATCTTCTCTTTGATCACGCCATAGTCGGCGCGCTCCTCGCCACTCGACTCGCCCAGGGTCTGAACAACAATCTGACGCACCTCTTCCATGAACCCATTTTCGCCGCCGGAAAACCCTCGGGTCACAATCTCGGGAGAAATTTCGACTCGTCCGGTCAGCTTGTTAATGGCAATAATCGGCAAGACGAACCCATCTTCGCTCAAATGTCGACGGTCTTTGATCACGAGGTCTTCGACTACATCGGTCCGCGAGCCTGAATCAATGCAGATGCGTCCAACGTTTACTCGCCCGGTCTTTCGTGCGCCGAGTTCGTCGAACTCCAGCACGTCGCCGCTCTCAATCAGCATCACGCTCCCCACCGAACCATGCATAGACCCGGCAAGCTCTGCATGCAGTTTCAATTGCCTGTATTCGCCGTGAATCGGAATGAAATACTTCGGTTTCACCAGGTTGATGATCAGCTTCAACTCTTCCTGGCTGGCGTGCCCGCTGACGTGTATCGGTGGCGAGGAACCATCCTCATAGATGACGTGTGCTTCGCGGCGGAAGAGGTGATCAATCATCCTGTAAATTGCCTTCTCGTTCCCCGGAATAATTCGCGACGAAAGCACGACGGTATCGCCTTTTTCGATCTTCGCGTGCTTGTGATTGTCCACGGCCGCTCGTGACAACGCCGACATGGGCTCGCCTTGTGTGCCGCTGATCATCACGCAGACTTTTTCCGGGGCGAAATTCTTGACTTCTCCAGGATGGATCAACAAACCGTCAGGGATTTCCAGATAGCCAAGGTCTTCGGCAATCTCCGAGGAACTGTTCATCGAGCGGCCGATGAATGCCACCTTGCGTCCGTGCTCAAACGCCAGCTCAACCGCCAGCTTGATGCGGTGGATAGAAGACGAAAAACACGAGATGAAGAGCCGGCGTTCGGTGCGCGCGAAAACTTCATCGAATTTGCGTCGCACGGCGCGTTCGCTGGGCGTATAGCCCCGGCGTTCGACGTTGGTTGAATCCTGCAGCAGGGCGAGCACGCCTTCTTTTCCGTACTCGGCGAAGGCATGAAGATCAAAAAGGCGATTGTCGGTCGGCGTGGGATCAACTTTGAAGTCGCCGGTGTGAATGACCACTCCCAGCGGCGTGTGGATTGCCAGCGAAACGCAATCCACCAGGCTGTGCGTTACCTGGATCGGATGAACGGTGAACGGCCCGACTTTAAAGCGCTCACCCGGCCGAATCTCGCGCAGATCGGCTTCGTCGAGGAGCCCGTGCTCGTCGAGCTTATCTTCAACGTATGCCAGGGTGAATTCCGTACCCCACACCGGAACTTTCAGCTCAGTAAGGATCCATGGCAGCGCGCCGATATGGTCTTCGTGCCCGTGGGTCAGCACGATGGCGCGCACGCGATGCCGGTTCTCGATGAGATAAGAAATGTCGGGAACGACGATGTCTACGCCCAGGAGTTCGGCTTCGGGGAACATCATCCCGGCATCGATGACGATGATGTCATCGCCCCAGCGTACGGCCATGCAGTTCATGCCGAATTCGCCGAGTCCGCCGAGAGGAACGATATGAAGCTTGCCGGAAGGCATGAAGGAAGCTTGATCGTAGCATACAGCGGCGAGCATCGAGCCATGAGCGGTGGGCGAGCGCGGCTGATTTCGTAAGGCGATAAGCCTGCTCAGTGCTCGTTGCTCGCTGCTCGCAGCTTCAGGCGTTAGAATTGAACTGTGCCGGACGCCAACAAATCCTGGCTGCGTCGTCGAGTTGAAAAAGCCATTCAGAAAGCCCTGACGCGCGCCTACGAGACCGTCAAGGTGGATCCTGAGAGATTTCTTCTCGAGCTACGAGCGGCGCACGGGCTGCCGGTAGCAAGTTTCCAGGGGATGTACTCTGTCGAACCGCCGGTACTGGATACGGTCGCCGAAAAGGTCATTCACGGCTCTATGAAGATGGCGGCTGCGGAGGGCGCAGGCTTTGGATTGGGCGGGATATTTACTATCGTTCCAGATTTCAGCATTCTTGCCGCGATCACGCTGAGGACAATTCAAAAACTGAGCCTCGTCTACGGCTTCGAATTCAATACAGACGAAGAAATGGCCGAGCTCTGGATCGCGGCTGCCAGTGCCGCTGGAGTTGATTTGGGCCGTGAATTTTTAGAGAAGAACTTGGTGAACCATCTGATCCCGCGCATCATTCAGCGCATTGCTGCAAAAGCCAGCACCGAGTTTGTGGAGAAGTGGGCGGGGAGACTGGTGCCGGTTGTGAGCTCCCTGATCGGAGCAACCCTCAACTACTACTTTGTTCGCGGCTGGGGAGAACGAGCGCATGCGCACTTTCGCCAGAAGCACCTGGCCTTGCGGAGACGGATGTTGGAAGAGCAGAGAATCGAAGCTGCTCAGTAAATCTTTTGGAAACCACAAAGGACACGAAGGACCACAAAGGTTTAACTCGTGTCTAACCTTCGTGATACTTCGTGCCCTTAGTGGTTGATTGCACTGGAGTTGGACTACAGCCAACCCTTGGTCCGCGCGATTCTCGCCGCTTCCACCCGATTTGCCGCGCCCAGCTTGCTGATCGCCTCCGAAAGATAATTCCGCACCGTACCTTCCGAGAGGTTCAGTTTCCCGGCGATGTCGTAGCTGGCCATACCCTCTCCCGCGAGGCGAAGGACCTGACGCTCGCGGTCAGTCAGTGGATCGGGTTCGACCCATGCCTCAGCAGCAAGCTCAGGATCGATCACTCGTAGCCCACTCTGGACCCGGCGAACCGCTTCCGCCAGCTTTTCGGCAGCCATGTCTTTCAGGAGGTACCCCGATGCGCCGGTGTCGAGCGCCCGTCGAAGGTATCCGGCACGGGCGAAGGTCGTAAGGATCATCACTCGCGTCGGCAGGCGTCGTCGCTTGATCTCTGCAGCAACATCAAGTCCGCTCATCTCCGGCATTTCAATATCGGTGAGAAAAATATCTGGCTTATGGCTCAACACCGCGCTGAGCGCTTCCGCCCCGTTGCGTGCGCGAGCCACGACCGAGATGTCGCCTTCGATTTCTAGCAGCGCCGCCAGTGCGCCTAGGACCATGCCCTGATCTTCAGCGATGATCACGCGGATCGTCTTGCGGGCGGTTTTGGCAGGCGGGTTCAATTGCTACCGTTTGTGCAAGGGGCGAGGGGAAACTCAAAATGCAGCTTGGTTCCAGATGTCGTCTCGCGCCGAAGGCTGCCGCCCAGGGCCTCGACTCGTTCGCGCATGCCGCGCAGTCCGTTGCCTTCAGCGTGACTGCCGCCACGGCCATCATCGTGCACCTCAAGCACGCAGTTGCCATTGTTCCGGGCAACCCGCAAAACGCACTGCCGAGCATGCGCGTGGCGCACGACATTGGTTACAGCCTCTCGCATGATGAGCGCTGCGACGCTCTCCTGTGCCGGGGACATGGGCATCTCGACTATTTCAGTTTTTGCAATAACGCCGGCGCTCTCTAAAGCCAGTGCGGCGCGCTGCATTTCGTCAGTGAGTTTGTAGGTACTGAATCCGCGGACCGTGCTGCGAATCTCCGCGATCGCTTCTCGCGAGACTTTCTCGATATCGGTAATTTCCATTCGCGCTTTTTCCAGGTCTTTATCGAGCAGTTTCGACGCAAGTGTGGATTTAACACTGATCAGGGTGAGCGTGTGTCCCAGAACGTCGTGCAGATCGCGGGCAATGCGTTCGCGCTCCGCGACTTTAGCGAGATGCTCGATCTCCTCATGCGCCATCCGGAGCTTTACGTTGGCCCGATTCTTCTCGGCGAAGAAAGTATTCGACAGGCCCACACCAACGGAAACGATCATTGAGGTGGCCCAAAAACCTGCCGGGGCGTGAAAGAAGACCGCATCGATGCCAAGAGCGGCGAGCAATGCAGCAATGCCCAGGACTGCCCATCGTGGCTTTGGCGCAGCCCAGGGTATGAACGAAGCGGTGTAAATGATAAAAACCGAAGAGCCTGGGTTGGTATGGCCGAGCCCTATTCCCATCGCCGCCATGCAGGCCAGCAGAACGTAGTTCCATGGAGGGCCTGTCCAGAAGATTCTGAAATACAGCACCAGGAAGACTGCGGTCGCCGTCCCGGTGATAATCCAATCTTTTGCCGTGGCGTGATTCAGGAAGAGAGGAAGTATGAAAAAAGCCAGAAAAACCAGCCAGACGTATGGCGCCCAGCCATGATCGCGATTTGTTGGCACCAGCCCCATGTTTGTACCTATATCTTATCGCTCGCGCGAAGCGGGACGCCCCGCCATCCACGAACCAAAACCCACCGCAGCTGAAACCGGCACGACTAATGCCAGCAAGTCCAACCTGCCGAATATGCCGAGCAGTGCCAGCGAGGCAAACACCAGATACCAAGTTGTCCAGCTTGCGGTCATTGAAGCCTCCATCAGCCGTTAAGCTTCTGGTCGCGCTGGTGCCCGACCCATGCCAGCCCCAGGCAAATCAGCGTGAATCCGATCAGCGATTCCCAGTGCAGAAGCTGCGAGCGGCCCATACTGGCGCCGACCTGCGCGAACGCAAGCTGCGACAAATGGTAGGGCGGGAGAAACAACGCGATTTTTTGTATGAAATGCGGCAGGAACATGATCGGCATCCACAATCCTGAGCAGAACGACATCGGCAGGTAAAAGAGATTGATCACCGCGGGCGCCGAGGTGGGAGTTGCGAAGTAGCCTATGGCAAGTCCCATCGAATAGAAGGGAACAGTTCCGCAGATCAACGTCAGCACCAATTTCATGGCTGCAATCGGAGCAATGTGGACGCCGCCGAAGGCGACTCCTAGAACCAGCAGCATGAGGACGTCAATCGTGCTGAAGATCATGCTCATGACCAATTTGGCGAGGAAATACGCGTAGGTCGGCATGGGACTGGCTTTCTTCACCACCAGCCATCCCATCCCACGATCGCCGGCGAGTCCGGCCGCCGTTCCGAACAGCGACGCTCCCATCACGCCGAAGGTGCCGTAAGCGGGAATCAGGTAGGCGGCTGCGGTGACGCTGCCGATCGACTGCCTTCCCATCACCAGCCCGAACAGCACGTAAAACATCAGAGGCACAATCACCGTTGAGACGAAGTAAATAGGAAACCGGAGCGCTTTCAGGAACTCGTACTTCGACTCCTTGAAACAGATTCTGATCGGGTTGGGCGCCATGATTGCCGCCGGGCTGATGACTGCAGAGCCGCTTGCCATAAAGTCTCCTATGAGTCGTTTCGGGTTAGCGCCAGGAATGCCTCTTCGAGGCCGGCGCTGGTCACTTCCAGGTTTGAAATCCTGAGATCGAGGCTGAAAAGAGCGCGAAGAACGCCTTCTGCATCAGTCGTCTGAATGATCAGTGCGTCCCTGTCGCTTTGCACTTCCACAACGCCCGGAATGGCCCGAATCAATGAGTGGCTGACTTGGGTGACACAGCGAATCCTCTTGCCCCCTGTGCGGGCTTTGATTTCCGCGGGCGTGCCCTCCGCAATGATGGATCCTTTGTTGATGACGGCAACGCGGTCCGCAAGCGCATCCGCCTCCTCGAGATAGTGCGTTGTCAACACCACGGTTTTGCCGCGCCCGAGCATTGCTCGAATTTCCTGCCACAGCAGGTGACGCGCTTCCACATCGAGCCCAACCGTCGGTTCGTCGAGGAACAGAAGGTCGGGATCTCCGCAGATTGCCAGCGCGAACAGAACCCGCTGCTTCTGTCCGCCGGAGAGGTCGCCGAACTTGCGATTGGCGATGTCTTCAATTCCTGCAATAGCCAGGGCTTCAGCCATGCGCAGCGGCCGGGGATAGTACGAAGAAAAAAGATCGAGATGCTCTCGCACCCGCAAAGTCTCGGGAACGCGGCCAACCTGCAGCATGGCTCCGACGCGCATGTGGGTGGCAGTGTCAGAAGGATTGCCGCCGAAGACAGAAACTTTCCCCGCAGCCGGTCGCAATAGTCCGAGGAGCAGCTTGATCGCCGTGGTCTTGCCCGCGCCATTCGGCCCAAGCAGGGCTGTGAGTTGGCCTGCGCGCACGCTGAAGGTGAAATCTGTAAGCGCGTGGACCGCGCCAAAGCTCTTACTGACGCTCTCAAACTGCGCAACTTGCTCATGGGCGCGTTCGTTTCTGATCGGAAAGATTTGAGCTGTTACCATACGCCACCTGGCGTGAGTTTTCTCACGGTATTGACATCATCCCGCGGAGCCGAAAGCGGCAACAGTGCCGATCATCATCGTCGCCGGCTGACAAATGTCACGCGGCGGTTGGTGTCCCAAGTCGCGTATAATTCGAGCTTTTCGGAGCTTGCGCGTTTAATGAAAATTCGCCCGGGGATCGAGATCGCCGCGCTCACTGATGTGGGCTGCCAGCGCGAGAACAATGAGGACAGCTACGGCTATTGGGAGTCCGATGACGACGCCGTTTTCGCGCGCCTGGGCCGGCTGGCAATAGTTGCCGACGGGATGGGCGGTCACGAGGGCGGACAGGTTGCGAGCCATATTGCCGTTGATGCCATTCAGGAGAGCTACGCAAATGCTACGGCCGCTGATCCCCAGCAAGCGTTAAGAGCCGCGCTGGGCGATGCCCACCGCCGCATTCAGCAACGAGCTCGCGAAGACGCTAACCTGCAGGGAATGGGCACGACGTCCACTGCCTTCGCAATTGTTGGCCGCCAGCTTCACTACGCACATGTTGGTGACAGCCGCTTGTATCTTCTGCGAAATGGCACGCTGAAAGTGTTGTCACGCGATCATTCTTTGGTCGCACGCCTGGTTGAGACTGGCTTGATCCGAGAAGAAGAGGCCGAAAATCATCCGCAGAAACATGTTCTGACTGCCGCGCTTGGCGTGGCTGCCGACATCGAACCCGATGCTCCCGCGCAGCCGATAGCACTGGAGAATTCGGACATCGTAGTCATTTGTACCGACGGCCTGTGGGGCCAGCTCACGGAAAGGGAACTGCGGGAAATCCTCGTTTCCCAGAAACCCGCGCAGGCGTGCCAATCTCTGGTAAGTCTGGCCAAAGAGCACGGTGGCCCCGACAACCTCACACTCCAAATCGCCCGCGTTGTAGCTGCGTAAATCCCTGCAATTTCTTTTCGGCGTTTGCAAACTTATGCAGTTGTGCCGAATCTAAGTGGTGTGCCTGAAAGTCCAATTCCCAAATAAATCAATAGGTTAACGAAAGGGATCTCTTGGCCTTATACGTGCATGTCGTCTATGTCTATTTAATAGATAGACATTGTGGTACAGTGAACTCATGAAAATCTCCCAAAAAGGACTGTATGCGCTTCAGGCAATGATGATGCTGGCCCGTCATCACAACCAGGGCGCGATACGGATCCGCGATATCGCTTATGAAGAGGTGCTTCCGGAAAAATTTCTTGAGCTCATTCTGCTGGAACTCAAGAACGCACGGCTGGTTGAGAGCGTCCGCGGCGCCAAGGGTGGATATCAACTTCGCCGCTCTCCCGCAGACATCCATTTGAGCGAAATCATTCGCCTGATCGATGGGCCATTGGCTCCATTTGGAGATGCAGAGCAACTACGCAGTCTGATCGATCGCGATGCTGAACATCGGGCGTTATATCAGGTCTTCCTCGATGTTCGCGATGCAGCCGCGAAAATCCTGGACAGCACTTCACTTGCAAATATCGCCAATCCCTCTTCGTCGGGCCGAGGGAAGGGCCGCAAGAAAAAAACTGAAGCGGAGATCCTGCCGATGGTAGTGCACGGCAATACGAAAGGTGAACGATGAGCAAGAAGTTGTCCTTGGTTCTCGCAATTTTACTTTTGTTGTCAGCGGGCTTGGCCCAGGCTGGCACCGTTACCCTTCTGAATGTTTCATACGATCCCACTCGTGAGCTTTATCAGGACTACAACTCCGCATTCGCTAAGTACTGGAAGGCCAAGACCGGCAACGATGTGCAGGTCCAGCAGTCCCACGGTGGTTCGAGTAAGCAGGCGCGGGCTGTAATTGACGGCCTTGGGGCTGACGTTGTGACCCTGGCTTTGGCCTACGACATCGACGCCATTGCGCAAAATGCCAAGCTGCTTCCGGCGAACTGGCAGTCGCGCTTGCCGAACAACAGTTCACCTTACACATCCACAATCATTTTCCTGGTGCGCAAAGGCAATCCTAAGGGCATCAAGGATTGGGACGACCTTGCCAAGCCGGGCGTTTCCGTGATCACGCCCAACCCCAAGACCTCCGGCGGCGCGCGCTGGAACTACCTGGGGGCCTGGGGGTTCGCGCTGAAGAAATCAGGCGGCGACGAGTCCAAAGCCAAAGACTTCATTTCGAGGTTGTACAAGAACGTACCGGTACTGGATTCCGGGGCCCGCGGAGCAACCACCACCTTCGTCGAGCGCGGCATCGGTGACGTTCTGATCGCCTGGGAAAACGAAGTTCTTCTCGGAGCAAAAGACCTGGGCAAGGACAAATTCGAAATCGTCGTGCCATCCATGAGCATTCTCTGTGAACCGACCGTAAGCGTGGTTGACAAGGTCGTGGACAAGAAAGGAACGCGCGCGGTTGCCGAGGAGTATCTGAAATACCTCTACAGCCCGGAAGGGCAGGAGATCGCCGCCAAGCGCTATTACCGTCCGCGGTCGGAAGCGATAGCTAAGAAATATGCCAGTCAATTTCCCAACGTAAAGCTGTTCACGCTGGCGGAAATCGTCGGCGACTGGCAGAAAACACAGAAAATTCATTTCGCCGACGGAGGCGTTTTCGACCAGGTGTACCAGCCCAATCAGTAAAGTTCGCATCGTAAGTGAGCCGAAGAAAAAATGGCGATCAGACTTAAACAAAAAAGCGTGCTACCGGGATTCGGGCTTTCGCTCGGGTTCACGGTCCTCTACTTGAGCCTGATCGTTCTCATTCCGCTTTCGGCCACCTTTCTGAAAGCGTCGTCGCTGACCTGGCCGCGGTTCTGGCACATCGTTACGGCTCCGCGTGCAATCGCTTCGTACGAACTCAGCTTCGGGGCTTCGGCGATTGCGGCGGCCCTCAATCTCTTCTTCGGTTTGATCGTCGCGTGGGTGCTCGTCCGCTATAAGTTTCCCGGCAAGCGTCTGTTCGATTCCATGGTGGATCTGCCTTTTGCTTTGCCGACCGCCGTTGCCGGCATCGCGCTCACGGCGATCTACTCGAGCAATGGCTGGATCGGGCAATACCTGCAGCCGCTCGGCATCAAGGCCGCTTATTCGCGACTTGGAGTCATCATCGCTCTGACCTTCACCGGTCTCCCCTTCGTTGTTCGCACCGTGCAGCCGGTGCTTGAAGACCTTGATAAAGAAATGGAAGAAGCAGCAGCCAGTCTGGGAGCGGGCCGCTGGCAAACCATCACACGCGTAATTCTGCCCGCGATCATGCCGGCGGCCTTGACCGGCGTAACCATGGCGTTTGCGCGTGCGGTTGGTGAGTACGGCTCGGTCGTGTTCATCTCCGGCAACATGCCGATGAAGACCGAGATCACGCCGCTGTTGATCATCACAAAACTTGAGCAATATGACTACGCAGGAGCCACGGCCATTGCAGTGGTGATGCTGGTCGTGTCGTTCACCATGCTGCTGACGATCAACCTGATGCAGGCATGGAGCGGGCGCCGTATGCGGAGCTCGGAGGGAAGCGAACTCGCGTTAAGCGAGGCTTAAGCGCACAGGCAGGCCGCCTGTGCCACAAAAAATCTATGGCGACAGCACTGGCATTGAAAAATCTTTGGGCCGCTCCTGACAAGGCCGCGCAGGCGACAACGGAACGCTCCTGGGTGCGCTGGTCTCTCATAACGGTTGCGGTTCTTTTTCTGGGAACGTTTCTGTTCCTGCCGCTGGCGGTCGTATTTGTTTCGGCGTTTGCGAAGGGCGTATCTGTTTATTTCGCCGCCCTGCGTGAGCCCGACACGCTCGCCGCAATTCGGCTTACGCTGCTTGCGGCCGGCGTTGCCGTCCCCATGAATATGGTTTTCGGCATCGCCGCAGCCTGGGCGATCGGCCGGTTTGAATTTTTTGGCAAGAGTTTCCTGATCACTCTGATTGACCTGCCATTCTCGGTTTCGCCCGTGGTCTCCGGCCTTATCTACGTTTTGATTTTCGGACTGCAAGGACTGCTGGGCCCATGGCTGGCCGCGCACGACCTCAAGATCATTTTTGCAGTGCCGGGAATTGTACTCGCGACCACGTTTGTCACGTTTCCATTTGTCGCACGCGAACTGATTCCTTTAGTGCAAGCGCAAGGAAACGAGGAAGAAGAGGCGGCCCTCACGCTCGGCGCCAGCGGATGGCAGACGTTTTTCCGGGTCACGCTTCCGAACATCAAGTGGGGTCTCCTTTATGGCGTGATTCTCTGCAATGCTCGCGCGATGGGCGAATTTGGCGCGGTATCGGTGGTCTCCGGGCACATTCGCGGACTTACCAACACCGTGCCGCTGCAGATCGAAATCCTCTACAACGAATATCAGTTCGCGCCCGCCTTCGCGGTTGCTTCGCTGCTTGCATTGCTGGCGCTGGTGACCCTGGTCGTGAAGAGCGCTGTTGAATGGAAGGCCCATAAGCACGTCGAACAGATGGAAGCCGCAGTTGTCAGCATCGCAGCACCCGTAATGACTCCCCTGCCTGGAGTGAAAGCCGCATGAGCATAGAAGCCATTAACATCAGCAAGCAATTCGGCAAGTTCGCCGCACTCGATAACGTCAGCCTTGAAATTCCCAGCGGAGAACTGGTTGCCCTCCTCGGGCCTTCCGGTTCGGGCAAAACCACGCTGTTGCGCGTCATTGCCGGCCTTGAATTTGCAGATTCCGGCACTGTCCGCTTCGATGGCCGCGACATCAGCGATCGCACCGCCCGCGAACGCCGCGTCGGCTTCGTGTTTCAGCACTATGCGCTGTTCCGTCACATGACTGTGTTCGAGAACATCGCTTTTGGCCTCAAGGTCCGCCCACGCGACACCCGGCCCTCGAAGAAGCAGATCCACGACAAGGTGCACGAGTTGTTGAAACTGATTCAGCTCGAGACACTGGCGCAGCGCTATCCATCGCAGCTTTCTGGTGGGCAGCGGCAACGCGTGGCTTTGGCGCGCGCCCTCGCCGTGGAACCCAAAGTCCTGTTGCTCGACGAGCCTTTCGGCGCGCTCGATGCCAAGGTTCGTCTTGAGCTGCGCCGATGGCTGCGGCAGCTTCACGACGAGATCCACATCACCAGCGTGTTTGTCACCCACGATCAGGAAGAGGCGCTCGAAGTCGCCGACCGGGTGGTGGTGATGAATCACGGCCGTATCGAGCAGATCGGCTCGCCGGAACAGGTCTACAATCACCCGGCGACTCCCTTCGTTTACAACTTTCTCGGAAACGTAAACCTCTTTCATGGCCGTCTTGAAGGCGACAAGGCCTACATCAATGAGTGGGAGACTGGTCATGTGGTTTACGTTCGCCCGCATCTGCTCGAAATCGATCGCCAGCCGAATGGTGGCAGCCACTTCCGGGCGCGAATCAAGCACATCAATGCCGCGGGCCCGCTGGTCAAGGTAGAAGCGACGGCCGAGTGGGGCGATCCAGTCCACATCGAGATGTCCCAGGAAAAGTTTAGCGACCTTCAATTGTTGAAGGATGAGTCGGTGTTCGTAGTCCCGAAGGATGTAAAAGTTTTTCAAAGCGGCGAGGTCTCTCGACAGACGTAGCTGTCGTTGCATCTCTGCCTCAGCCTTAGCGCACCGCACCCAGGAGCGGACGATAAGGTTCATAACATTTTGGGTGACCGCGACGTCGTCGGCAGAGGTGTGCGTGTTCGATGAAATACTACTAATACAATAAACATACTTGAGTTAATAAACATCGGGTCCGAAATTTAAGGAGAGAAATGAACAAAACAATAGCAGCAGGTCTAGTGTTCGCAATCTTGGCGGTGATGACGGCGGCGGCGCAGGATGCGGCGCCTGCGGACACTACGTCGGAGCGTCAGGAAATCGAGGAATTGAAGCAACGAATTGAAGAATTGGACCAGAAACTTCGTGTGGCCGAGCGAAAGCAGGAGATCAAGCAGGAAGAAGCCGCTGCCAAGGCCAAAAGTGATCCCGACCTGGGAAAGAAGCTGCAGGCGTTTGAGACGAGCCTGAAGAAGGTGGGACCTTTCAACTTCAGCGGCGACCTCCGGCTTCGCGATGAACCGTTTTTCGGTGGCCCGGCTGATGAGTCACAGGTACGTAACCGTTTTCGGTTTCGCCTGCGATTCAACGCCAACGCCAAGCTCAACGACGACATCAGCGGAGGATTCTCGCTGGCGTCTGGTGACATCAATGATCCAATTTCGACCAACCAGACCGCCAACCAGTTCTTCACCCGCAAGACCGTTGGAATCGACAAGGCGTTCCTCACCTACAACCCGCACTACTTCAAACCGCTGACGCTAACGGGCGGCAAGTTCGCCTACCCCTGGTACAACACTGAATTGACTTGGGACAAAGATCTCAATCCTGAAGGCGTGGCCCAGACGCTGGCCTTCGATGTGAAGACTCCCATTCTCAAGCGGTTCGCGCTGGTTGGCTTTGAGTTGCCCTTCAGCGAAGTAGCCGGTACGTCGCTCGACAACAAGAGCATCGTGCAAAGTGTGGTTTACGGAGGTCAGGTACAAACCGGATGGCAGCTTGGGCCATGGCTGAAGCTCAGCGCGTACAGCGGCTATTACAACTACCACAACGCCGATCCGATTGCGCTGGCGATACAGAAGGCCAATCTAAAAAATCCCACCACCCCGGCCACGGGTGCGTTGCCCCTGAACGCAACCGGCTTTCAAAACTCAGTCCTGATCACTACACAGACCGGCATTGTGACGGTTGGGGGTCAGCCGATATCAACCGGAGTGAAGACGATCACCGATACCCAGTTTGCCTCGAAGTTCGGCTTGTTCGACTCGATCGCCCGCTTCGACATTACGACGCCGGCAAAGCGTTGGCCGATCGCACTGATTGGCGACTACGTTCAGAATACCGAGGCATGCGCCAATCTCAGCAATCTGCGCGCGGCTCCGGCGAACACCAGCACGGCAACTTTCTCGCAAACGCTCAGCGCGACCTGCGACCCCAGTCAACGGCACGCATACTGGGCCGAGGCTCGAGTTGGCAGGGCCCAGGACAAAGGCGACCTGCAGTTCGCTTACACCAGGATGTTCATCGAGCGAGAGGCCTTACTCACCGCTTTCAACGCCAGCGACATAAGGCAGGGAAGCAATGTGAGCCAGCATCGGGTTGAGGTCTTCTATCAGGCCCTCAACAACGTGCAACTCGCGTTCACCGGCTTCCTTGGCCGTCCGCTGAACTTCGGCAACACCACACCGCCGGAGGACATCTTACAGCGATATCAGTTTGATGTGATTTATAAATTCTGATTCTTCGCCGCAGCGCCGCACGAGACCCATCTTCTCGCTCCAGGAGGGATGGGTTCGTGCGTTGCCGTATCCGGTCCAAAAGCCCTGTTTAACAATGTCATCGGCCGACTTCGGATTGTTAAAATTTATGCGTTGCCGTTGACAAAATCGTCACTGTCATTAAAATTTCGCAAATGCGCGACGAACCGCTTTCTATCGAAGACTTAGGGCTGCAAAATAGCGCACGCGTACTCCGCCTTTCCGGCCCGCTGACCATTGCTACCCTCTATCAGTTTCAGGACATGGTGCGCAGTGACAGTACCAACAGTCTGGTGCTCGACTTCACGCAGGTGCCCTACGTTGACTCGGCAGGCGTAGGTGCACTGGTAGGGGCTTACGTGCGGCACCAGAAAGCCGGACATTCAGTGACGCTCGCGGGCGTGAATGAGCGCGTGCGCAACACCCTGAAGGTCACACAGGTAGACTCATTCTTCAAATACACAGACAGCGTGCCCCAGGTGGCGTGATTGCACTTAGTAAGGTGTTTGGTTTGTGGGCTCGCGGTAAACCCGCTCGTAATCATCTGAGGTCGTCCGGTAGCAGCGAAGCTTTGCCTGGCGATGGTCTAGATCTGCGACCGGGGTTTGCGCAGCATACCGCCATTCAACACTGGTTCGATCTGAGCGCCGCTGCTCCAGTGCTGTCCTCATCTCCCAAAGGCTTTCATCGCAGGTGGTATCCCGTATCGCATTGACTCGATGCACCAGAGAGTAATTCAGGCCATAGCTCGAAAGCGGCGTCTGATACGGCAAAAAGTCATACACAAGCTTGATGAAGCGGGATTCTTCCTTCGCCAATTCCTGCTCGGCGATGAATACCTCGTCATTGGCAAAGAATGAAGTGCGAGGATATGCAATCGCCAGCGCAATCAACCGGACCTCGATCTGCTGTTTTCTCACCGTATTCAAGTGCAACTGGCCATCAGCCACACTTGTGCCTGTCAGCAGGGTGAATAGCAGTCCTGCCGCAGTCACGCGAGCAATGGGTTGGACCTTCATGGCCTGGGAGTCTCGTGCTTCGATGCCGTCGGCCTGGAGTAGGTCGGCTGCATCCGCCGGGCATCCGGCTGGACTCCGGCATTATATTCATGTGTACGGCGAAAAAGGGTGAACGGATTGTAAAAAGTCTTATCGGAAGAGTAGAGGAGTGATTCGGCGATTCAAAACTTGATCGGAGCAGCCAAATTTCCGTGATTCAATCACCTGAGGATTCAATGATTTGATCTGCTATAATCTTCATTCGCCTGTACTTTCCGGGCAATCGAGGATGAGCATGCTGCTCTCCCACGGGCGAGTCCTGAGGCGAGAAATCAGCGCAATTTAAGCTCAGCGAACGCGAGGTATACCTATGTCCGGCCATTCCAAATGGGCCACAATCAAGCACAAAAAGGGCGCGCTCGATGCTAAGCGCGGCAAGATTTTCACCCGCCTGATCAAGGAAATCAGCATTGCGGCGAAAAATGGCGGCGGTGATCCCGATTCCAACCCGCGCCTGCGCACAGCGATTTTGGCCGCCAAGAGCGAAAATATGCCGGCGGACAACATCAAACGTGCGATCCAGCGCGGCACCGGCGAGTTGCCGGGAGCAGTGTACGAGGAATTTCAGCTCGAAGGCTACGGCCCGGGCGGCGTCGCGGTTCTGCTCGACATCAACACCGACAACCGCAACCGCACCGTCAGCGAAATCCGCCATGTATTTGGCAAGAACGGCGGCAATATGGCTTCCGCCGGCGCCGTCGCTTACATGTTTCATAAGAAGGGCGACATTGTCGTTCCGAAGAGCGCCGCAAATGAAGATGCTCTGATGGGTATCGTGCTCGAAGCCGGAGCGGACGACTTGCGCGACGACGGCGAGAACTGGGAAGTTTTGACTGATCCATCAGTTTTCGAATCTGTGGTCGAAGCCGTGAAGAAGGCTGGAATCGAGCCCTCCTCAGCCTCAGTTGCGATGCTTCCCCAGAACTACATCAAGCTCGAAGGTTCGCAGGCGACTACAATGATCCGCCTGGTGGAAGCTCTCGAGGAACACGATGACGTACAGAACGTGCACTCGAACTTTGATATCGACCAGAAGCTGCTTGAGGAAGTCGCGAGTTAGAACCGGGCGACGATTTTAAAAAAGCTCCCGCTTTCTGGGAACTTTTTTATTTTTCTGCGCCTGCTCATGTTCGCAATGGAATGTCAAGCGGGTACTTTCGTTAAATCTCGCGGAATTTTCAACACGATTGTGGATAACATTGTGGAAAACGAGTCCTGAATAGGCCTAAGTCATTGCATGAGCGCTGGTTCTACAGGTTGCACATTGTTAAGTGCTGCTTTGTTACTTTGTTCCGAAATGAAAAAATCTGCGGGGAAAATTCGCGCTGATCAACTACTCGTCGAGCGCGGCCTTGTGCCTTCACGTCAGCGCGCGCAAGCCTTGCTCATCGCCGGCAAGGTTCTGGTGGATGGGCAAAAAATTCTGAAGTCCGGAACGCCCGTCGAACTTGCCGCCGAGATTCGCTTGCTGGGTGAAGATTTGAGATACGTCAGCCGCGGAGGCCTCAAGCTCGAGCGGTCCCTCGAGCACTGGAACGTCGATGTACGCGGCAAAACCTGCATGGACATCGGCGCTTCGACTGGAGGTTTTACCGATTGCCTGCTGCAACACGGTGCCGCTCACGTGATTGCCGTCGATACCGGGCACGGACAGATCGCGATGCAACTGCGCCAGGATCCGCGGGTACGGCTGCTGGAGAAAACCAACGCGCGATATCTCACCCACGGGCAGCTCAGCGAAGATGTCGATTTGATCGCGATGGATGTATCGTTTATTTCTGCGACATTGGTTTTGCCCGCGGTCGTGGCGGCCGCATTTCCGGACGAGAGAAATCGTGCCGGCCGCGAGATCATCGTCTTGGTGAAACCGCAGTTCGAAGCGGGCCGAGAAAAGGTAGGGAAGGGAGGCATAGTCACCGACTCTGAGGCGCAACAAGCAGCCGTGGAACGAGTGCGGGCTGCGGTTTTGGACCTGCGTGCCGCGAGCACCGACGTGATTGAATCACCATTGCAGGGTGCGGAAGGAAATCGAGAGTTTCTGCTCTATGCAAAGTTCTGAAGAAGTCAGAATGCAGAAGTCAGAATTCAGAATTAGAGTCCAGAATCTGCAATCTAGAATGCATTCTGCGATAGCGGTCTTACTTCTGCCTTCTGATTTCCGACTTCTAACTTCTGACTTCTGACTTCTGTACAATTCCATCTTCAACATGGCGAATCCAGCATCAGCTAAGAAAGCTGTCGGCATCGTTTCCAAACCAGGGAAGCCGGAAGTGCCAGAGATCATGCCCGAACTCATGACATGGCTTCAAAATCATTCGTACAGCTTCATGGTCGATCCCGAGACTGCTCCCCATGCCACTGGCGCCGAAGTTGTGTCACGGCTGGAGATGGGTTCGCGAAGCCTGAGCTTCATCATAGTTCTGGGCGGTGACGGCACTCTGCTGTCTGCGGCGAGGGCCGCTGCCAAGGCGGGAATCCCAATTGTCGGAGTCAATCTGGGCGCGCTCGGATTTTTGACAGAGGTTTCGCTCGACGAACTCTACTCCACGCTCCAGAGCATCGATCAGGGATCGTGCGGACTGGACATTCGCTCCATGGTGCATTGCGAGGTCTCCCGCGCTGGTTCGGTCATTGCCAGTTTCGACGCCCTCAATGACGTAGTGGTAGGCAAGGGCACGATCGCCCGCCTGAACCATTGCGACGTGTTCATCGACGGCGTATTCGTGTCACGCTACCAGGCTGACAGCCTGATCGTTTCAACGCCTACCGGTTCGACCGCCTATTCGCTTGCCGCCGGCGGACCAATCCTCATGCCGAATGTCGATACCTTCGTCGTCACTCCCGTGTCAGCGCACTCGTTAACTCACCGGCCGCTGGTGGTGCGGGATTCATCGCGGATTGAAATCGTGGTGATGACCGGCGACGAGGAAGCTTATCTCAGCATTGACGGGCAGGCGGGCATGCCGATGCTTGATGGAGATCGGGTTTTTTGCCGCAAATCCGAAAACCAGGTGAAGCTCCTGCACACCAAAGGCACGTTCTTCGACGTGCTGCGCACGAAATTGAAGTGGGGACAGCGTTAGTGAGCGCAGGTCTTTCGCTTTCAGGATTTGCAGAAAGACAATTTCAGGGAAGCGAGGTCTGCCTCAATTACGCAGAGGGACCTGCTAACGGTCCAACTTTGTTGTTGCTGCACGGGCTGTCGCGCGACTGGCGCTCGTTCTCAGTCCTGTTGCCGGAGCTGTCGCGACGGTTCCGTTTATTCGCCGTAGATCTGCGAGGCCATGGCAGATCGAGCCGAGTGCCAGGTGGCTACCGGATGTCGCAGTTCGCGGCCGACATCTCTGAGTTCGTGCAGAGTGAATTCCCCGCCGGCGTCTCCATCTTTGGACATTCTCTGGGCGCCATGACCGGACTCATGACAGCCGCAAAGCCGGGCTGCAAAGTAAACGCGCTCATCGTCGGCGACTCCATGATTACGCCCGAGACTCTGCGGCGAAGTTTATATTTTCCGTTGTTTCGGCAACTTCGAGAACTGATGATGCGGTTCCAATCACAATCGGCGCTGGCTGCCGCTATCGGCAGGATCGTAATTCCCGTTCCAGGGCTGGAAGAACCGGTTCGTATCGAGGAGTTGCCGGGGAACGCTCCGGACGTCCTCATGGAGTGGGCGCGCTGTGCTTTGCTCGCCGATCCAGATGCCCTGGCCATGACCATCGATGGAACCGCGTTCGAAGATTGGGAGCCGGGGAAGATTTTGCCTCAGATCATTTGCCCGACGCTATTGCTTCAGGCCAACCCCGAACTGGACGGAATGCTCTCTGACGAAGACGTAAAGCTTGCGCTCGACCTGCTCCCCAACGGGCGGCACGTCAAATTTCCTCTGCTCGGTCACGCACTGTTCATGCACCAGACCAAGCCAGTACTGGATGCAGTGATGCAATTCCTTCTGCCGATATCGGAAACGCGCACCTCTGTGTGACTCTGTGTACTCTGTGGTTCGCGTTCTCCGCCAGCGAGGTAACCTTCAACCACCGAGGGCACAGAGGTACACAGAGGGAATCAAAGCTCGGGTCTCACCAGGTCGCGGAAGGTTTCGCGGCGGCGAATCAGCTTTACTGACTTGCCACTGACCAGCACCTCAGCCGCGCGTGGGCGAGTGTTGTAGTTGGACGCCAGCGCCATCCCGTAGGCTCCAGTGTCGAGGATCGCCAGTAAATCGCCTTGGTCAACCTGCGGTAGTTCGCGCCCGCGCGCAAAGAAGTCACCGGATTCACAGATTGGGCCGACGATGTCCACGGTTTCAGCCTGCGCGTCGCCGACTGCCACCGGCACGATCTGATGTTCGGCCTGATAAAGCGATGGCCGAATCATATCGTTCATCGCCGAGTCGACAATGACGAATTTCTTTCCGCCGTTCGTCTTCCTGTAAAGCACGCGGGTGAGCAGCACGCCCGCCGGGCCCACGATGGACCTTCCGGGTTCGATCAGCAGCTTGAGCTTCAGTCCGCGTAACGGTGCGCAAAGCGCGCGCGCGTACTTGTCTATGGACGCTTCGTCGGAAATGCCTTCGTAGTTGATGCCCAGCCCTCCGCCGGCATCGACGTACTTGATTTCGTGACCATCCTTCCGAAGTTGGACGACCAGCTCCGACACCCGTTCCATTGCAATCGAGAACGGCGCGACATCGGTGATCTGCGATCCTATGTGTACACTCACTCCCGCCACCTGCAGGTGCTTGCACGCGGCTGCCCGGCGATAAAGCCCTCGCGCATCGCCGATGGGCACGCCGAATTTGTGCTTCTGCAGACCTGTTGAAATATAGGGATGCGTGTTGGCCGGAACATCGGGATTGACGCGAATCGCAACCTTGGCTTTGTGCTTTAGCCGTGCGGCACAAGTACCCAGCGCTTCGAGTTCTGCGGCGCTCTCGACGTTGAACAGCAAAATGTTCGCCTTCAACGCCGCCTCGATTTCAGGAACGGTCTTTCCCACGCCCGAAAACACAACCTTGCGACCAGCTTTGCGGCTGGCGTGCAGCACTCGCTGCAGTTCACCGCCAGAGACCACATCGAAGCCGCAACCGAGTTTTGCCAGATATCGCAGAATGCTGAGGTTCGAATTCGCTTTTACCGAGTAGCTGATTTCGTGATCGACGCCGCGAAAGGCGCTCCGGAAGCCTGCCACCCGCTCACCAATTGCCGTTGCGGAATAGACATAGAGCGGCGTACCGAAGCGCGAGGCAAGTTGCGACAAGGCAACTTGATCACAAAACAATTGAGGTGGGCGGCTGGAGCGATACACGAATCCTGGGGGGCGCTGCGGCGGAGTGCTCACTTGCGCTTGGACGTACTCCCTTTCACCCGGATCGCAACCACAGTTTCATCGTCGAAGGCTTCAACCCCGGCAGAGTGCTCAGCAGCGGCCTTGAAGACGGTTTTCACGATCGACTCAGCGGAATTGTCCGCGCAACCGGAAATGATCTTTTCCAATCGGGTTCTGCCGAACAGTTCGCCCGCCCGGTTGGTAGCGTCCAGAATTCCATCGCTGAAGAATACAAACAGATCGTCAGGCTCTGCCTGAAAGGTGAACTCGTCATACTCGGCGTCATCGAAAAGCCCGAGCGGGAGGCCTGTCGCTTCGATCAATTGCGTTTTACCCTGGTGACAGTAAATCGGCCGAGGCAGGCCTGAATTCGCAACGTGGAGAGTGCGGCTGGCGTCATCCCAGACGGCATAGATCAATGAACAGAACTGTCCGTCGATGCGGCGCTCTGCCAGAGAATAGTTGACCGCCGCCAGCATCTCCGAAGGGCTCGGCTCCATTGGCGCGTGAGACCGCAAAATCCCGCTGACCAGAGCGGCATAAATCGCCGCCGGAGCGCCTTTGCCGCTGATATCGCCGATCACGAATGCCATCCGGGACTGCGAATAAGGAATGAAATCGTACAGATCGCCGCCGATCGCGCGCGCCGGAGAAAATTTGGCTGCCACTTCCAGGTTCGGCAGCTTCGGTTGCGACTGCGGCAAAAGCCGGAACTGGAGCTCACGGGCCATCGAGAGGTCGCGCTCAAGGCGCCGCTCCTGGCGCGCAATCTCTTCGTACAAGCGCGCATTTTCAACCGCAATCGCAATCTGTGCTGCCAGCGTGGTGATGGTGCGCTGATGGTCTTCGGTGAAAAATCCGCGCTTGGTATGCTCGAGATCTAGTACGCCGATAGCCTTATCCTTGTAGATCAACGGAACCGCCAGCTCGGAGCGCGTCTCGGGATTGGTCTCGATATAGCGAGGATCTTTCCTGACGTCACGTACCAGAATCGCCTGCTTCTGCTGAGCTGCATATCCGACTATGCCTTCGCCAAGCGCAATATCGTGTTTCAGATGTATGTTTTCCTGAAAACGAAGTGAAAAACGATGCTGCAGCTTCTCGCCCGCCGCATCCAGCAGCAAGATGCTGAACATTTGAAAATCGATGAGCCGGCTTAAAAGCTCGCCTACTCTCTTGAGAAGTTCATCCAGATTCAGAATCGATGTCAGTTCGCGGGCAATCTCGTTCAGCAACAAAAGAGTTTTTGCCTGCCGCGTGATGCGGGTATAAAGTCGAGCATTTTCAATCCCGACCGCCATTCGCGAGGCGATCAGGGTTAGGAGCCGTTTGTGCTCTTCGGTGAAGTGGTTCGGCTGCGGCGATTCAATATCAATGACTCCGATGAGCCGATTCTTGATGATCAAAGGGACCGCGATCTCGGATCGCACGTTGGGTACAGCCGAGATATATGTAGGGTCGTTCAGAACGTCATTCACCAGAATGGCTTCAGCCCTCTGCGCCGCCAGGCCGGTTACGCCTTCTCCGACCTTGATTCGCATCCGTTCGGCAACCTCGCGCGAGTGCCCGACGCTGAAACGGAAATACAATTCCTGCGTCTTTTCGTTTAACAAAAGGATGCCAAATATCTCAAAATCAATGACTTTACGCACCAGTTCCGCGACCCGGCGAAGCGTCGTGTCGAGGTCCAGCGTGGTGTTCACCACATCAGCGACTTCGAGCAACAATGGCTCGATGCGCGATTGCAATTCAGTTTGAACGGCTGCCATTTCCACCACTTCAATGATATCAGTCAGCCTTGAGGAAACCGGGTAACCGCCATTGGTCATGCGTCGCCCGCCATTGGCTTCTTTCCTTCATCTTTCGCTCCGATCTCTAAACCGGCGTAATCCCGCAAATCCGAGTCGGTTCGTGCCCAACGGCCAGCGACCAATGACAAACGACGATTCGCCTCACCCTTCTACACCTGCCAGCACGCATATATCTGGCAAATTGCGATACTTTTCTGCGTAATCGAGCCCATATCCGACCACAAACTCATCGGGAATGGTGAAGCCGACGTAGTCTGCCTCAATTGCCAGCTTGCGGCGTGAGGGCTTGTCGAGCAGCGCGGCCACGCGAAAGCTCTTTGGCTGATGGCCGAGCAGAAGCCGTTTGAGGAAAGTGAGAGTGAGCCCTGTATCGAGAATGTCTTCGACCAGAATGACGTTCGTGCCGCGAAGCGACTGGTCCACGTCCTTGGTGAGACGGACTTCGCCACTTGAGTCCCACACCAACCGATTTTCCGGCCGGGGCGCCCGAGCGCCGTAACTCGAGACACCGATGAATTCGAATGTTGCGTTCAACTGGACCGTGCGGATCAGATCGCTCAGGAAGATCGCCGCCCCCTTGAGCACGCCCACAAAAACCACCGGCTCTCCTGCGGAATCGCGATTGATCTCGCGTCCCAGTTCCGTGACGCGCGCCGCGATCTGATCCCGCGTGATCAGCACTCTCAGCTGTTCCATGGAAGGAACATCTTACGCTCGTCCTTGGTTTTCCCGGCGATCCCGATTTGAAGGTGGCTCAGCGCGTTCAATACAATCATGGACTCGAATTGTTCAGGAGTGCGCTCTCATATGAATCTGAACGGAATCAAACTTACATGGCTGGGACATGCGACTTTTCGTATTCAAACGCCGAGGGGGACTACCATCATTGTCGATCCCTGGATCATGGGGAACCCAAGCTGCCCGGAAAGTGAAAAGGACGTGAAGAAAGTCGACCTCATGCTCGTGACCCACGGGCATGGCGATCACATCGGCGACGCCGTGGAGATCGCGAAGAAGCACAACCCGAAGGTGGTCGGCATTCCAGAATTGTGTGGTTGGTTAGGAAGGAAAGGCGTTAAGCAGTTGGCCGAGATGAATAAGGGAGGCACCCAACAACTGGGCGATATCAAAGTCACCATGGTGCATGCCGACCACTCCTGCGGCATTCTCGATGGCGACACGCTGGTTTATGGCGGAGAAGCAGTCGGATACGTGATCGAATTCGAGAACGGCGTCAGGATCTACCACGCCGGCGATACCAATGTTTTTGGAGACATGGCGATCATTCGCGATCTCTATGCGCCCAAAATCGCCATGCTGCCGATCGGCGATCATTACACCATGAGCCCGCGCGAGGCGGCCTATGCCTGCAATCTGCTCAAGCCGGAAACGGTGATTCCCATGCACTTTGCGACATTCCCGGTGTTGACCGGCCGGCCGGACACGCTGTCGAAACTGGTGAAAGGCGTGCAAGTGCTGGAGATGAAGCCCGGTCAAACAATTTCGTGAGTAAAGACGTTGCTTGCAACGTCTCAGGGGCGTGGCAAAGAAGCCGGAAGCGATTTGCTCGATTCGACAGCCTGCAAAAGACCTAGCAAGCTACGTCTCTACAAAGGATCTTATGCCCAAAGAACCTGCCAAACCCCGCTGGATGATGCACGGCATCACTTCCGAACCCGTCGAGACTTACCTTTACTCTTTGTTGCCACCACGAGATGAAGTCTTGTTAGAGATTGAAGCGGCAGCCGATAAGCGTGACATTCCGATAGTCGGACCTGCAGTTGCTCGGATTCTGTATCAACTGGCACTGGTTAGTGGCGCGAAGAACATTTTCGAGATGGGTTCGGCGATCGGCTATTCGACGATCTGGTGGGCACGGGCTGTGGGCGCGGATGGTCGCGTCATCTACACCGACGGAGACCGCAGGAACGCTGACGAGGCACGTGGCTACTTCGAACGGGCAGGTGTTGCCGATCGTATCTTGGTCAAGACAGGCGATGCTCTGGAATTGCTCTCGGAAGAAAAACAACAATTCGACATCATCTTCTGCGATGTGGACAAGGAAGATTATCCGCGAGCGCTACGAGTTGCTCTTCCTAAATTGCGTCAAGGGGGCCTGTTTGTTGCCGACAATGTCCTTTGGAGCGGAAAAGTAGCGGAGAAAAATGCTGCCGAAGATACGACGAAAGCAATCCAGGAACTCAACCGAAGTCTCTACGGCTCCAAAGAATTGTTTACAACCATCCTGCCAATTCGAGATGGCCTGGCAGTCGCCGTAAAGGCCTAGCTTGTTGGCGTCGGGCATTTGTACTTTGGCGCGTATCTAGATCAGGCGCAGTTCCGGGAAATCCCGTTCGTAGCGGTTTCGATCGAGGGTAAACAGGCAGTCTGCGGCCAACAGTGCGTGCGCGCCAACGATGAAATCGACAACCAACCGTTTGGGAGGTCCGCCTCCAGATCTGCGCCGGCGCTCAGCATAACGCGTGAATCGAACTGCTGCCTCCTGCCACATCTCCTCCCGTATTCCGAAGTCGGAAATAATGCGGGTTTCGTCCAGGAAGCGCTGGATCAAGTCGGGAGTTACTCCGGGACATGCGTGCAACTCGCAATAAACAGGAGCACAGATGAGCAGGTTGCCGTGCCGCTTTGCGTCTTCAAGTCCTTTCCTACAATGCGCTCTTGATGGTTCGCCCGTCCACAGCGCCGAAATCACGTTAGAGTCAATTGCCGTCTTCAGCGCAGATCCTCCCGGTTAGTCCTCATCCCGCAGGTCTCGCTGCCACTTGACGGAGTCGAAGCCTGGCTTGACCTTTTTCGCCAGAATTCCATCAAACTTGGCAAACGGGCTTTCGGTTTCCGCAGCCCGGACGATGATGGTTTCGCCGCCTAGTTCGCGAAACTCGACTCGATCCCCTCTTTTCAATCCGAGCTTTCGACGGACTTCTACGGGAACCGTAACTTGGCCTTTGCTCGTGATCCGGCTCTGAAATGCCATAGTATTACCTGTATTTGTGAGGTAATACCATCCTAGCATGTTGGTCAACCGATTGGGCCCTGTCGGGGCCTAGATGGATTTCACCGGAATCGCGGCGACATCTTCAATCAGCCCCACTTCTTTTTGCAGAAAGGGCTCCGCGTACGTGACCCCCGCCATCATCCCGTAAAACCTTGCCATGGATTCAATACGCGCTCGCATCTCGGCGCGAGCAGGAAAAATGTCTTTGCCGGCTTCCTGATCGCTGAACTGAGACTTGTAAGCCATCAGGGATTCGAAGCGTGTTTCGAACTGCTCCGTGATCTCAACCACAAAGGTGGGTCGAACATCGTAATAGAGAGTCGCATAGATGATTTTGAACGGACGGTGTGGTGTGAGCGTCTCACCCGCATGAGTTCCGCCGTGTTGTTTTTCGCCGGCCACAACGCTCGCCACTGCCGACGCAACCTGGCTGAACGCAGAATGCTCGGAGCTAAGCGCTCGCTGCACGTCCAGCTTCGCAAGCCCCGCTAAGAAGCAGGCCTCGTAGCCCAGCTTCGACGCCGTGTAGTGGTCCGGATGACGTCCCTCCCAATAGGGAAGAATCACCACCCGCGGCCGGGTCCGCCGAATAACTTGTGCAACTTTGAGCCGATTTTCCCAGGTGTTTTCGACGCGTCCGTCAGGAATATCAAGCGCCTCGCGCCAGGAGACCTGCAGGATCTTTGCTGCTTCCAGGGCTTCTCGTTCGCGATCCGCAGCGCTCCCACGCGTGCCCATCTCGCCGCGGGTCAAATCCAAAATGCCCGTGCGATGGCCGAGTTCCGCCATCTTGAGAAGGGTTCCGCCGCAGGTCTGTTCAACATCGTCGCGATGCGCGGCGATCGCGAGGATATCGAGGGAGGAAGAGGGCATTATCGTGTCCGCTCGTATCCAGGGCCACGCAAAGCGCGTCCGGGACGCTCGTCTGTGATTTTGCTGTCCAGTACAACTGGCTTGCCATTTACCAGAACGTCCTTCACGCCGACGGAATAATGAAGTGGCTCGTTGTAGGTGGCCTCGTCCTGCACTTTCTCCGGATCGAAGATCGTAATGTCCGCGAACATTCCCGGACGCAAGATGCCGCGATCGGTGATTCCCACGCGGCTTGCTGCCTGCGAAGTCATCTTACGGACCGCCTCTTCCAAACTCATGGTGTGCTCTTTGCGCACGTATTCCGCCAGAACTCGCGTGAACGTCCCGAATGACCTTGGGTGCACTTTGCTGGTGCTTAAGGGGCCGTCTTCCGCATGCTCTTCCGAATCAGAGCCATAAATGACCAGGGGATTCGAAACTGCCAAGCGGACGTCCGATTCCTGCATGATTGAGATCACAACTGCGCTATCGCCGCGATCTGCGATGGCAACGTCCATCGCAGCATCCTTGGGGTCCTTGCCCATCGCCCGACCGATCTCATCCAGATTCATGCCTTCGTATTTCTTCAACTCGGGATTCAACACCTCAGCCAGCAGAATTCCTTTTCCGCCTCCCGATCCCAGCCATTGGTTTTCCCAGACCGTGGTGCGCTCGTCCATGTCCCTTTTTGCTCGCGCCCGTTGCGCCGGGTCCTTCAAGCGCTCGATCATTTTGTCCGTGCCGCCTTCGAGGACCCAGGTTGGGAAGCACGCGTCCAGACTGTTGGATGCGCGGTCATACGGGTAAACGCTGGCTGCAACATCGATGCCGCGCGCGCGGGCTTCTTCAATGTGCTTCAGCACCTCCGGAATTTTTCCGAAGTTCTCCGGATATGAGACTTTCAAGTGCCAGATCGTCGCCGAAATGTTCGCGCGTTGGGAGATTGCGGAGACCTCATCCAAGGACGACAAAATGTCGTCTGACTCCGAGCGCTGATGCGTGAAGTAAACGCCGCCATAACTTCGCGCCACCTTGGCCAGCTCAACCAATTCGTCCGTAGAAGCAAATCGGTCTGGAACATATTGCAGCGCGGAGCTTACGCCGAACGCGCCTTGGCGCATGCTGTGCGCCAGCAATTGCCTCATCTGCTCGAGCTCTGCAGCGGTTGCCGGGCGGTTGTCCTTGCCCATGACGTAGGTGCGAAGGCCGCCAGCGCCGATGAATGTCCCGAGGTTAATTGCAGACTTGCTTCGCTCGAAGTGCCGGAAGTATTCGTCTAGCGATCGCCAGTCGAGGGTGACGCCGTACTTCTTGGCTCTGTCTTTCAAGTCTTCGATCAGTCGATCGTTCACGGGCGCTATGGAAGTTCCTTCGCCGGTGATTTCACTTGTGACGCCCTGAGTAATCTTGCTGGCGGCGCGGCCGTCGATGAGAAGGTTGAACTCTGACTGGCCCTGAACGTCAATGAACCCTGGCGATGCGACCAAGCCGTTTGCATCGATGCGCCGGGAAGCGGTAGCGCCATGCAGATTACCCATCGCAGCAATTCGGTCGCCGCGAATCCCGATATCGCCGACGTACCAGGGCGCTCCTGTGCCGTCGACGATATGGGCGTTCACGATGAGAACGTCGTAGTTGGCCTTTTGCGACTGGCTCAAGTTCGAAACTGTGAACGTGAAAACCGCAACGAGAATAAGCTTTTTCATGATGGACATAGTGTGCTCAGAATTCGGGATGATACACGAATTTTGTGCTTGCTATACTCACCACAATGTTACAAGTCACTTTAGAAGAAGGCCGGAAGCTGGCCGACGCCGCACTCGAACGTCTTCTTCCGCAGGCCGGTGAGCGCCCGGCTTCAATTCATTCAGCAATGCGGCACAGTGTGTTCGCCGGAGGCAAGCGCATCCGGCCGATTCTTTGCATGGAGGCAGGCAGGCTGGTCAGTGGTGCGCTCCCATCCGGAATCGCAGATCTCGGCGCCGCACTCGAAATGCTGCATACCTATTCTTTGATTCACGACGACCTTCCGGCGCTCGACAACGACGACCTTCGGCGAGGGCGGCCCACGTGCCACAAAGTTTTCGGTGAGGCGATTGCAATCCTCGCTGGAGATGCTCTCCAAACTCAGGCCTACGAGACGCTCGCGCAACTGCAATGCCCAGCGGAAGCGCGTGTGGGCATAGTCGCAGAGATCGCAAAAGGAACCGGCACCATAAATGGGATGATCGGCGGCCAGGTCGTCGATCTCGAAGCCGAGCACATTAAGCCGGATGCCGAAACCCTGCAATATATTCATCGTTCAAAAACTGCGGCGCTGATCACAGCCAGTCTGGTTTCTGGGGCCATCTATGGAGGCGCGAACCAGGCGCGTGCCGGGGCGTTGCGAGAGTTCGGTCAGGCCATTGGCCTGGCGTTTCAAATCGTGGACGACATTCTTGACGTGACCCAAACTTCCCAGCAATTGGGTAAGACGGCAGGCAAAGACCTTGCATCTGAGAAGGCGACGTATCCGGCCCTATTTGGACTGGAGGAGTCGCGACGGAAGGCGGCAGCGCTCCTTGATTCGGCAAATCAATCGCTTGAGAGCTTTGGCGAGCCCGCTAACGTTCTCAAGAGCCTGGGCCGATTCCTGATAGAGAGGGAGAATTAGAGTGGAACTGCCCGGCCTCCGCCGGAACACAGAATTCAACGGCCGACGACCAACCACCGACGATGAATCTTCTAGTGAATTCCTTAACTAAAACGTTATACTTGCACGTAACGAGTTCCTCAGAAGCGCACTGCAGCATCACATCTCTGAAACGAAACCAGCGGTGAAAGAAGGCGAATGAAAAAAGCAAGCTCTCCGCGAGTGGCCTATTTTTCAATGGAAATTGCTCTGGAGCCGGATATTCCGACTTACAGCGGCGGTCTGGGAATTCTTGCCGGGGATACGCTCCGTTCCGCCGCGGACCTGGGCACACCGGTTGTAGCGGTTACCCTTGCCTACCGCAAGGGATACTTTCGCCAGATTCTTGACCCCGCCGGAAACCAGTTCGAGCAGCCGCAGGAGTGGAATCCCGAACAGCAGTTCGCTGAAGTCGGTCCGCGGGTATCGGTTGAGATCGAAGGGCGACAGGTTATGGTCCGCGCCTGGAAGTACACCATCACCGGCATCAGCGGCGAAGTCGTCCCTGTTCTTCTGCTTGACACGGATCTGCCTGAAAATTCCGAACAGGATCGCGGGCTTACCGACTCCCTGTACGGCGGCGACCAGCGCTATCGACTGGCTCAGGAGATTGTTCTTGGCCTTGGTGGATTCCAGTTATTGCAGCGCGTTTATCCAGGCCAGCTGGAGATTTACCACATGAACGAGGGCCACTCCGCCCTCCTGTCTTTAGGATTGCTGGAGCGGCGGCTTGAACAAAGCTTTGCAGGCCGGCTCAAGCAGCTCGATATCGATGGCGTCCGCACCATGTGCATCTTCACGACTCATACCCCGGTTCCTGCGGGACACGATCAGTTTCCCCGCAGCCTGGTGGGCCAGGTGTTAGGGCGCGAACAGGTTTCCTTGCTCGACGAAGCCGAAGCCTGGGAAGGCGAGTCGCTGAACATGACGTTTCTTGCGCTTCGCTTTTCCGGCTATGTCAACGGCGTGGCGATGCGGCACGGGGAAGTCTCGCGCGGCATGTTTCCCGCCTACGACATCAGCGCCATCACCAATGGCGTTCATGCCTTTACCTGGACTTCGCCCGCCTTCAGCGAACTCTTCGATTCCTACATCCCCGGCTGGCGCGGCGACAACAACTATCTTCGATACGCGATCAGCATCCCCCTGCCTGCTATCCGCGAGGCGCACGCGGATGCAAAAACCGAACTATTCGCGGAAATCAGCCGGTCGTTTGGTGTTCAACTTGATCCCAAGGTAATGACGATCGGCTTTGCCCGCCGCGCCAGCACCTATAAACGTGCCGACCTGCTGTTCTCGAACCCGGAACGTTTGCGCCAAATCGCCAAGGCCGTCGGTCCCATCCAGCTGGTTTATGGCGGCAAAGCCCACCCCCACGATGAAGGCGGAAAAAATCTGATTCGCAGGGTGGTCGGAGGCGCGAGTCAGTTGGCAGATGCAATCCGTACCGTCTATGTCGAAAACTACGACATGCGCTGGGGGAAGCTGATCACCTCGGGTGTCGATCTCTGGCTGAACAACCCGCTGCGCCCCCAGGAGGCCTCCGGCACCAGCGGTATGAAAGCCGCTTTGAACGGGGTCCCAAGCTTCAGCGTAGTCGACGGATGGTGGGCGGAAGGGCATATTGAAGGTGTTACCGGGTGGGCCATCGGCAGCAGCGAGGTGGCCGAAGATCCGTCCGTCGAAATTGCCGCGCTGTACGATAAGCTGGAGCGCGAGATTGTGCCGATGTTTTACGGCCGTCCGAACCGATACACAGAGATCATGCGTTTCGCCATCGCACTCAACGGGTCGTTCTTCAACACCCAGCGCATGGTGCTGCAATATCTCTCGAATGCTTACAAAATGCAGAGGGAAGTGACGGCCCCGCTGGCGAGAGTGTAAAAAGCGGCTATCCGCTCTTGGCTTCGGCCGACGGGAGTTACGGAAATCATGACCACCGTACCGATGCGTGATCCAGAATTGACTTAAGATAAGAGAAGCGTTTTAGAGCCGACAGCCGCTGTTACGGCGATGGAGTTCGCCATAACCGTCCGTTTGCGCGGACTGATAACTCCTACAACTACGGTTGAGGAGAACTCCATCTTGCGCAATCTACCCGTCAACGAATTTCTTACTATCTCCATAGGTGCCATCCTGGGCGCGAACGCGCGCTGGCTCATCAGCCGCTTTCTGGCGCGAGTGCTAGGCCCAATATTTCCATATGGAACACTGTTCATCAACGTGAGCGGCAGCTTTGTCGTTGGCTTCTTTGTGATCTGGGCCAGCGAGCGCGTGCTGCTCGATCCACGCTGGCGTCTGCTCGTCGTGGTCGGATTCTGTGGCGCGTTCACTACGTTTTCCAGCTTCGCTTTCGAAACCATGGCTTATTTCGAGCAGGGGCAATGGGCGCTGACGGCGATCAACTTTGTCTCGAACAATTTGCTTTGCCTTTTGGCTGCGCTGGGCGGAATGGCATTGGCTCGGGCAATATAAAGCTTTGACCATGTCGATCATCCAAACCGGGCGCCTCGATCTGCAGCCGGCCACCGCATCGGATATCGCTGAGCTCGTCCCTTTGATCGGGGCACGAGAGGTCGCTGAAACAACGCTCCGCATCCCCCACCCCTATGAGGAAAAGCACGCGCGTGAGTTTCTCGCTAGTCCAGCGAAGGAAAATGAACTGCGATTGATCATCCGCTTGCGAAGCGATGGTCGCCTTTGCGGCGGGATCGGATTGCACCCAGATAACGACCACAAACGCGCGGAGTTGGGATATTGGATCGGTGTGCCCTTTTGGGGAAGCGGCTATGCAACCGACGCCGCCCGCGCAGTTGTTGGTTACGGATTCCAGAACTTCGATCTCAACCGAATTTTCGCAGCGCACTTCGCTGGAAATGACGCATCCGGCAATGTGCTCCGCAAAATCGGAATGTGTTATGAAGGCTGCATGCGGCAAGCGGTCATAAAGCGCGACAGGTTCATTGACCTGGAACGCTATGCAATACTGCGCGGCGACTATTTCGAGGCCCGGAAGTAGAATGCTAAGGAATGGCAGTCCAGGTCACCATCTATCTGAATGAGTCTGACAAGTGGCAGGGACGGCCGTTGCACATGGCCATCCTGAACTACCTTCACGATGAAAACGTCTTTGCGGCCTGTACTGTGCACGCGGTTGCCGGCTTTCTCGGTCGTCAGCGCGTCAAGACCAGTCATCTGGTTGACGCCGGCGGCAGGCCTCCGATTGTGATCTTTTTCGTCGATAGCGAAGAGCACGTGAACCGTGTGCTGCCGCGACTAAAGGACATGGCCACGAACCGGCTTATCGTCCGCGAAAATGTAGTGATCGAGCAGGGAAGCTTGGATTAAGCAGCCGAGGTGGCTGGGACCGCGTCGCGTCTGGATACCTGGACCGGCACTATTGCGGTGACCGTGGTGCCGTGCCCATTTGACGAGATTTCCAGGCGTCCTCCAAGCTGTCGCATACGCTCATTCATCCCTCTTAAACCAATTCCGGTGGGTGGCAGTTCACCGGAATCTTCAAGAACTTCTCCTCGTATACCCTTGCCTGCATCTTCGATTTCGAGCAATGCGCTGTCAGCCTCCATCCGCAGCCGAACATCGGCCACGAGACTCTCGGAATGGCGATGAACGTTGCCAAGCGCTTCCTGCAGTATCCTGAACAACCCCAGTTCGGTCTCCCGCGGCAGGCGATCAAAATCCGCCGCGCACTCAAAGCTGGTTTTGATCCCACTGCGTTCACCAAACCCATCCAGATACCACGGTATTGCCGACTTCAGGCCAAGTTCCTCAAGCATGGGAGGATAGAGCAAATAGGAAATAGTACGGACTTCGCGAATGCAATCGTCAGCAAGGCGCGAGCCTCGGCTCACCATCTCGTTGGTTTGCGCGTCGCTTTTGATTGAGTCCAAGCCCAGCTTCAATGCTGTCAGCAGTTGGCCCAGGCTGTCGTGCAGGTCGCGTCCAATGCGCTTGCGCTCCTCATCCTGGGTTCGAAGCAAGTGGAGCGACAACGATCGCAGTGATCGCTCCGAATCGGCCAGGCGGCGCTCCGTGGTCCTCCGCTCCAGAACCTCCTTTCGGAGTTCCTGATTTAAGCGATCGACCGCCCGCTGCGCCTGCATCCTGTCGGTGATATCGCGGGTGACTTTGCCGAACCCGACCAGCCGGCCATGTTCATCCCGGATGGCTGTAATGATGACATTGGCCCAGAACTGGGATCCGTCTTTGCGGACCCGCCAACCCTCGTCTTCGAATCTGCCCTCGCTCGCAGCGACTCTGAGCTCCATTTCAGGCTTGCCCGAGCGTACGTCTTCCTCCGGATAAAAGGTGGAGAAGTTCTTGCCGATGATTTCCGATGCTTCGTACCCCTTGATGCGTCTGGCGCCTCGGTTCCAGCTGACCACATCCCCAGTGGGATCCAACATGAAAATAGCGTAGTCCTGCACCGCGCCGACGAAGAGCCGGAACCGATCTTCGATTTCCTGCCAGTTACGTCCCAACTGTTTGAGCCCTTCTCGGGCAAGGTCGGGTTGTTCAGGCGGATTCATGCAGCACTCTCAAGAAAAAACAAAAATCCTTCAAATCGTTGACACTATGGAGGAAAACTATCAGATCAGGAAGTCCACTATATATAGGGCGAATACTGTAGCTTCGTCACTTAGGTTGAAATCCGCTACGAATGATACCTTCAGGAGTCTTTATGAAGTTCGAATCGCTGCTGTTGTCGCTGTTTCTGACGCTGGTTACAGTGAACCCTCGGATGTTCGCGCAAGAGCGTTCAATCGACACCGCCGGCTCAAAATTGACCGTCAGGGCATTCAAATCAGGGTTGTTTTCAGGATTCGCTGACAACCACGAGATCCAGGCGCCTATCGCTAACGGCACTATCGATGACGCCGCCGGACGAGTGAAATTCACAGTTGAATCCGGGCAGATGAAAGTTCTCGACCCCCAAATGAAGCCCGCTCGCCGGCAAGAGGTGCAGGATCGAATGTTGGGTCCGGAGGTCCTCGATTCGACCCGATTTCCGGAGATCACGTTCGAATCGAGCAGCCTGGAACGATCGCGAGACTCCTACGTCGTCCATGGAAAGCTCTTGCTCCATGGCGTCACCAAACCGGTTGATGTTAACGTTCGCAGCGAGAATGGGGCCTACAAGGGCGCATGCACCTTGAAGCAACACGAGTTCGGGATCGAACCGATCAGCATTGCCGGGGGCACGGTAAAGGTGAAGGACGAACTCAGAATCGAGTTCGACATTCGCGTCGCGCACTAACAGAGAATTAGGCGGAAAGCACCAGCCAACCGGGCAAACCCTCGCGCCAACGCAGCGAAGTCGGCCCGCTACGCAGCCACATGGGCGCGCGCAACTGGTTTTATCACTACCGCAGACAAAATTCCGCGCATATCCGAAGTCGGGCAGCAGTCATCTGCGCCAACGTTCAGCGATTGCGTCCACATCTCCTCATCGGCGACGCGGTGATTGCAAACGATGCGGGTTTGACCGAACTCCTGCTTGAGTAGCTCCACATCCCCCAGGCTTGCGGTCTCGAGATCAACAATGATCGCGAAGGGCTGGTGCTTGGCGGCTGCGTGGCGCAACTCCTCGACCGATTCCGCAACGTGCACGCCGTGAAATGTATTGGTGAGCGAGCTGGCAAGCGTCTGTGCGACATGGGGGTCGCTCTGGAGCAGGAGAACATATGTCTGCTGCATGGGATCCTCGGGTTCCTGCCGCTACCCTGACGGCTGCTGGGCTCTGGCAGTGACCGCTGCCAAGAGCGGGGAACGATTGCCGCAACGCACCGTTCTTTAAATTACGTCAACTGGGCGCTACGCATTAGCGCTCGAACGGTTCGGCCTGAAGTTTGCCATTCTGTTTCAGAAGGACTTCGACTTTACCCTCGGCCTCCTCGAGTTCCTTTCGGCACGAAGTAGAAAGCTGCATACCCTCTTCGAACAGGGTCAGTGACTTTTCCAGAGGCACCTCACCCTGCTCCAGCTCCTGGACGATCTTTTCCAGTCGCTGGATACACTCCTCAAATTTTGGCAAAAGGGGAAAACTCCTTAGTCGCAGTTTACACCCAACCACCCTAGCCGATATCCGGTAAAAAATGTATGGAAACGTTTTAGAAAGCTAAGGTGAGCGCATGTGCCAACCCAGTAACGAAGCTCTGGAGGTGTCCCTGCTTGGACGGCTGTATCATGAACGTGGTTTTCAGGAGGGCTATTGGCCGTCTTGGTGGTTGGGGGCGCAGGATATATCGGCAGCCATGCGGCGCATACGCTTCGCCGCCGCGGTTACGACGTAATTGTCTACGACAATCTCTCCACCGGGCACAAAGAGCTGGCGGACGGGTTCGAACTCATCGTCGGCGACATCGCCGATTCCGCCAAACTTGCAAAGGTGCTCAGCCGTTGCGACGCCGTCTTGCACTTCGCCGCTCACGCTTATGTTGGCGAGTCGGTGGAAAATCCCAAAAAGTATTATCACAACAATGTAACCGCAGCGCTGGTTCTATTGAACGCGGTCATGGAGTCTCGCGTTCGTAAATTCATTTTTTCGTCCACCGCGGCCACCTACGGAACTCCCCCGAAAAGTCCGATCACCGAGGACAGTCCCCGCCAGCCGGTCAATCCATATGGCGCGACCAAACTGGCATTTGAGAACGCCCTTGAAGCCTACAGCCGTGCTTACGGGTTGAAGTTCGTCGCATTTCGCTACTTCAACGCGGCCGGTGCCGATGAAAGCGGCCAGATCGGCGAGATTCACGAGCCCGAAACGCATTTAATTCCCATTGTTCTTCACGCAATTCTCGGCAAACGCGCTGCCCTGGAAATTTTCGGCGACGATTATCCGACCGCCGATGGCACATGCATTCGCGATTACATTCACGTCAACGATCTCGCCGAAGCGCACGTGCTGGGCCTTGAATTTCTGAACAAGGGCCAATCGACGGCCATGAACCTTGGAACCGGGCACGGGTATTCCGTCCACGAGGTGGTCTCAGCGGCCGAACGAATTACCGGTCACAAAGTTCCCACGCATATCGGGCCACGCCGTCCCGGCGATCCAGCCGAGCTGGTCGCAGATCCTTCGCTGGCGCAGAAGCTCCTGAGTTGGAAGGCGAAGCGCTCGCTGAATGAAATTATTGCCAGCGCCTGGAATTGGGCACAGAAGCGGCCCTCCTAGTGTTCACCTGCCAGATGCTCGCACATGCGTCAAAGCCGCACACTTCAAATGACATCACGGCAACAAAAACATTCGCGTCGGAACCGGCATCGTGTGTCATCTACCGCCGGCCCGCCACCTCATCACACTTGGCGCAGAAGTTTGAGAACCACTTTTCAAGAACTCCCTTCACAACTTCGCTGGCATGCTTGCCGTCCGGACAGAGTTCTGCGCCGGTCAGTTCGATCCACGTGCTGATTCTGGTGCCTCCGCCTGCATACTGATCGAACAGCACCCACTGTTCCATGGTGTAGCCGTAAACATGATTGATCCATGCCACACAGCGCGGGGGAGAGCATATGGTGATGACGCGGTCCATCCTGGCACGCACCGGACGAACAATGTCAAATTGCATTCTGCTGCCCGGCGCCCATGGTGACCCCTTCCACTCAATCGGCGAGCCGTAAAGGTCGCTAAGTTCAGGCCAACGGCGCCAGTCGGAAAATAACTTCCACGCCAGGTCGCACGGCGCTTTGGTGAACACTGCGTGTTCGATTCGTGCTATCTCAGACCTCATGCTCCGTGTACGCACGTCGGGGGTAAGGTCCCGGTCGGGCCTCAGTGAAAAACTCATAAACCTCCGCAACACCTTTCTTCTTAAAATTCGGACGGGAAACCGGTGCTGCGGGAATTCCCAAGCACCATCCAGCATGGGGAACCTAAAGTAAACAACCTTAACTACCCGTGGACTTCCAGAGGGTCTCCTCTGGAAAATCCACAGGGGAGGGCTTACAATTATTACGTTAACAGTGTTACGTTAACGATGTCAACATAATTTTAACGATTTATTAACACGTTTCACTAAACTACTTTAGGATCGCCCATGCCCCGACATTCTGACCCTGCGGTGGAAGGCCGGATTCTCGACGCGGCCCGCAAGCTATGGCATAAAAATGGTGAGAAGTCCTTAAATATGAGGGCAGTAGCCAAGTTGGCCGGAACCAACACTCCGGCCGTTTATCGCCGCTACCGCAACCGCGAAGAAATCCTGCGCGCGCTGGTCGAATCCTACCAGCAGGAGGTTGCGAAACAGGTTCAGCCGTGCGGTTCGCTTCAGGAGATGGCGCAAAAATACGCGGAATACGCGCTCAAGCATCCCCAGGAGCACCAGCTCATGATGTCCGGTATGCTCGCCCGCGCAACCAGGCTGCGGCCAAATTTCGAATTCGCATTGAGCCGGACTGCCGAATGGCTGGGTGGGAGTGCCAAAGACCATCGCCGGCTCCTGCTTGCGATCGTGGCCCTGATCGACGGAGTCGTCCTTCTGAAGAACACTGGATGGGTCAGGGAAGAAGATGTGCCGGCTCTCAGCGAGGGTTTCGCCAAAGCGGTGGACGTGCTCGTGAAAAACGAGTCGCAGTTCAGGACTGCATGACTCTCCGAACCGGGAGATCCTACCGCATCGACTCTTCCACTTCGGTGAGCCAGTCCGGCCGCTTCAACACTTCGCGAGGCTTCGGACCGTCGGCTGCCCCTACGATTCCGTCGCGCTCCATCAAGTCGATCAAGTGAGCAGCGCGGCCGTAGCCGATTCTGAGACGTCTTTGTAGAAGGGAAGTCGACGCCTTTCCGAACTCGATCACCAGGCGCACGGCATCGTTGAACAGCGGATCGTTGTCGTCGCCATCAACTTCGCCACCCTCTCCGCCGGCGGAACTCTCACGCTCCTCTTTGGGAACTTCCAGGAACTTCTGCTCATACTCCGCCGCCCCTTGCGCTTTCCAGAATTCGACCACGGCCGCAATTTCTTTCTCGGTCACGAACGGCGCATGTAAGCGGTGCACCCGAGCTGACCCCGACGGCAAATACAACATGTCGCCGCGCCCCAGGAGCGCCTCGGCGCCATTAGCGTCGAGGATGGTGCGCGAATCAACTTTGGTGGCGACGCGGAATGAAATCCGGGCAGGGAAGTTGGCCTTGATCAATCCCGTAATCACATCCACCGAAGGCCGTTGCGTGGCAAGCACCAGATGAATTCCCACCGCGCGCGCCATCTGCGCCAGCCGCGTGATCGATTCTTCCACGTTGCCTGCGTCGAGCATCATCAGATCGGCGAGTTCGTCGATGATGATGACGATGTAGGGAATCGGTCGCTCTTCACTGTCTTCCGTGAACAAGCTCGGCGTGTCGGCGTCATCAAACAGCTTGTTGTACTGATCGATATTTCTGACGCCTTTTTCAGCCAGCAGCTTGAGGCGTCGTTCCATCTCGCGAACTGCGTTGCGCAAAGCATTGGCTGCCAGTTTTGGCTCAGTGATGATCGGGGTATAGAGATGGGGCACGCCTTCGTAATTTCCCAGCTCAAGCCGCTTCGGATCGACGAGCACAAGCCGCACCTGGTCGGGTGTGGCTTTGTACAAAATGGACATGATCATGGCGTTGATTGCGACGCTCTTGCCGGTTCCCGTCGATCCGGCGATTAACAAGTGAGGCATGCCGGCCAGATCGGCAGTTGCAATGCGGCCGTTGATGTCTTTACCCAGCCCCAGCGTCAGTTTGGACTTTGTGCCAATGAACTCGGACGACTCAATGTTCTCTCGCAGCCAGATGATCTCCCGCTCGCGGTTCGGCACCTGAATTCCGACAGTGCTCTTGCCCGCCATGCGCTCAATCAGAATGCTTTCGGCTTTCATGGCGAGGCACAGATCGTCGGTGAGATTCGTGAGCCGGCTGTACTTAATGCCAGCTTCGGGCTTGAACTCGAAGGTCGTGACCACCGGGCCTGGATTGATCTGCGTGACCTGCCCGTGCACGTCGAACTCGGCGTACTTTTCAGTGAGCACCTGAGCCAGCAGCTTGAGTTCATCGGCATCGATTGCCTGTTGCTCATGCGCGCGGTGCAGCAAACTGCTCGGCGGAAGCTTGTAGCTGCCTGCCAGTCGCGGCATCGTGGTTTTGGGCTTTGCTCCGCTGTCCGCCCGATTCGTGACCTCGATCTCCGCTTCGGGCTCCGATGACACCGCTTCTTGTGGGGCGCGGACACCCCTGTCCGAACTGGCATGAGCCGGAACTGGCTTCGGCTCCTGTTCCTCCGCAAACCTCTCGATCCCCGTTTTTCTGCGCTCGGGCTCATGCGACGGCGGTACTGCTGCTCTTACCGGGACCATCTGCGCCTGAATTGTCGGCTTCTGCGCCCGCCGCTTCTCAAGCTCCTTTTGCATCTTCTTGCGCAACCGCGCTTCCTGCCAATCGCGATAGCGGTCGCGAAGGGCCACTACAAAGGAGAACCGGGTTGCGCCCCAAACCTTTGCCTGAGAGAAGGAAAATGCGGTGCAGAAATAGAGTGCGACGGCCAGCATGGTTGTAGAAACGATCCACGCGCCGGCTACGTTGAAGTAGTGAATCAGCAGGTCGCCAACCACGCGGCCCACTAAACCCTCGAGCGGTACGGCCCCCAACCAGCGCAGTCGCCCCGGCAAGAGCGCCAGCAGAGCCGGTACAAACATCATCAGCCAGATTCCGCCGAGTAGCTTCGCGGTCGGAGATACAACCTTGAGCGATCGGAACCAGCGAATCCCCAGGCCAATGGCAAACACCGGTACCAAGAATGCCGCGATGCCAAAAAATTGCAAAATCACGTCGGCGCCTAAGGCTCCGACAACGCCGATCCAGTTTCGCGTCACGTGCGAACCGGTCAGCACCGAGGCGCTATTCAGCGAAGGATCGAGCGGCGAGTAAGAGGCCAGCGCCAGGAAGACAAGGAGGGCGAAGACGCACAGCACAAACCCGAGCAGTTCGTTCAACCGCCGGTTGTTGGTCGGATTAAAAACTCGAGCGACGAACTTCATAATGGCATGGACGTGTGGCGCGGACACTCTTGTGCACGAACGCCTCTCCTGACACCACACCCCTAAGCCAGAGCCAGACAATTATTACAAGAGGAATTCGCGCCTGCAATGACGAGTTTGGAACTCTGTTGATTTACGCAGCCCAGCTTCAGGCATCTGACCCTCTGCTAGACTGCGTCCATGAAATTTCCCTGGATCCGACTTCCTTTCGCCATGGTGTTTCTGACGGCGAGCGTCTTCGCCCAGGACGTGATCCATTTGTCCTCTGGTGAGCCCGTGCCGTATCCCGAAAAGCAGTACTTCTCGAAGAACTGGAACACTGAGGCGATCGCAAACGTCACCCAACCCAGCTTGCTGCTCTACAAGCCGGCCCCGGGTACTAGCAATGGAACCGCAGTCATTGTCGTTCCAGGCGGCGGCTTCATGGCGCTCTCGATCCACAGTGAGGGCATCGATCTGGCGCAATGGCTGACCGCGAGAGGCGTAACCGCCTTCGTACTCAAATATCATTTGAAGCAGACCGGAGGCGACGCGCCCCAGGAATTCGCGGATTCTTTTAAAGACGAAGACCAGTGGGTTAAGCAGCTTGTTGCAGACGTGATTCCGAAAGCGATTGACGATGGCCTGGCGGCAGTTGCCTATGTGCGTAAGCACGCGCCAGAGTGGGGCGTTGCGCCCGACCGCGTTGGGATCATCGGTTTTTCCGCGGGCGGCATGGTGACCGCGGGCGTTGCTCTGCGATACACCCGCGAAAGCCGCCCTGCGTTTGTGGCGCCGATCTACCCCGCGATTGCCACGCTCAAGGATTTTCCGGTTCCTGCCGACGCCCCGCCAATGTTTATCGTCGCAGCCAGTGATGACGGACTCGGCTTCGCACCCGATAGCGTCTTTCTTTACAACGAATGGACTGCAGCCCACAAATCTGCGGAACTGCACATGTACGCAAAGGGCAATCACGGTTTCGGAATGCGCAAGCAGAACCTGCCTTCGGACGGCTGGGTCGACCGCTTTGGCCAATGGATGCAGTCGCAAGGCTGGATGAAGAAATGATCGTGTGGCGCGGGCGCCCTCGCCCGCGAAAGTTCATGGCCGTAACGTCAGCATGGCCACGCCATGACTCTCGACCTGCGCCGAGAATTTCCCGCTGAACTTCCCCAAATCCTTATGCGTCCACAAATCCCGCACAGCGGCGCTCAGATGGGGGGGATATCCCATCTGCTCCCAGGTAACCGTGATCTCATGTGACGAGGCGCCGCGGTTCAGCAGGATCACCGCCCGGTCGCCACTCTGCAGTTGTTTCCCCCACACCTCGAAGTCACCATCTTTCCAAACGCGGCGGCCTTGCCGGCCCATCGCATCTTGATTGATCGCGATCACTTCTTTGTTGGTGAGAATGTCGCGAATTTCCGGCGTCATGCTGCGCAGGTCATTGCCCGCCATAAGCGGCGCAGCCATCAACGCCCAAAGGCTGAAATGCGAACGGTATTCCGTGTTCGTCATGCCGCCGTTGCCAACTTCGAGCATGTCGGGATCATTCCAGTGTCCGGGGCCGGCGTAAGAGTACAAATCCGCATTTAAATCCACGATGTCGAGCATTCCATTACTGCAGCACTGGCCCGGGTTCCATTCTTTTCTGCCTGCCCACCGATCTTGAATGTCGTCGGTCGTTCGCCACAAATTTCCGCCAGCAGATTTGCCCCACAACCAGGGTTGGTTCTTGCCCCATTCACAAATGCTGAGCACGATCGGACGGCCGCTGGCATCGAGCGCCTGACGAATGTTGGCGTACGAAGATTGCGCGTTCTGCCCCGGCAGCGTGTTGCACCAGTCATACTTCAGATAATCGACGCCCCATGACGCATAAGTACGCGCATCCTGATACTCGTGGCCGAGCCCGGCCGGGCGCTTTTGACAAGTAAGCGCCCCGGCGTCAGAGTAAATCCCAAACTTCAGCCCGAGTGAGTGGACATAGTCGGCAACGGCTTTCATCCCATTCGGAAATCTTTGCGCATCGGCCACAATGCTGCCGTCTGCATTGCGAGAGACCTGCCAGCAGTCGTCAATCACGATGTACTGATAACCGGCATCCTTCATGCCCGACTTCACCATTGCGTCCGCCATTCCACGGACCAGTTCGTCGCTGACATTGCAGGCGAATTTGTTCCAGGTATTCCAGCCCATAGGCGGCGTCAGCGCGAGTCCTTTAGAGACGGATGTGTCTTGTGCGAATGCAATCGAGGTGAGAAGAAAAATTGGAAGCCATTGTTTGCTCATAGGTAGGCACACATTTGTATCAGAAACGCGAGTCGGATTAAACGTATTTCAATGTAGCGAGGTTGCTTGCAACGTCTCAGCATGCAATTGACAATCCTTGCTTATACTTCTACTTTGTTTCGACGATTCATCGGAGGAGATCGATGCGCTGGTCTGCGATCCTGATTATGTCCGTGCTGTGCTCTCTTGCGAGTGCCCAAAACTCGACTGGAATTTTCGACGGTCACTCTGACGTCGGCACCGTGGTTCACGCCGGTTCGGCAGCATTCGACACCGCTAAGAACACCTACACGCTCACAGGCAGCGGCGAGAACATGTGGTCCACGCAGGACGCGTTTCAGTTCGCCTGGAAGAAGGTTTCAGGAGATGTGGAACTGACGGCGGATATCCAATTTCCAAATATTGCCGGCAACGCGCACAAAAAGGCGGCCGTGATCTTCCGCAAGTCGCTTGAACCCGGAGCCATTTACGCCGACATCGCCCTGCACGGGAACGGGTTGCTGGCCCTGCAATATCGTGAAGAGAACGATGGAGTCACCGGAGAAGTCATATCCAGGCTTTCGCCCTCCGATGCGAACGCGCCGCCGGAAAAGGTCCTGCCGCCGATGCGGCTGCGGCTTACGCGTCACGGAAGCTACGTGTACATGTCGGTCGGGGCGGCGAATGAGCCTCCGCATTACGACGGAGAATCAATTCGTATTCCGTTGGAAGGCGATTTCTATGCGGGGATCGCAGTCTGCGCTCACGACAAAGACGCAACTGAGCAGGCGACGTTCTCTAACGTGAATCTGCAAACCGTGAAGGCCTCAACCGGTACGCCTGTCCTTTACAGTACGCTCGAGACCGTGCCCATCTCATCGGGATTTCGCCAGGCTGTTTATGGCGCGCAGGGCCGCTTTGAAGCGCCCAACTGGTCGCGCGACGGCTCGTATTTTTTATTCAACCGCAACGGCCATTTGGAAAAGCTCCCGGTCAACGGAGGCACACCCGAAGTTCTCAACACCGGTTCTGAAGTTCACGTGAACAATGACCACGGCATTTCGCCGGATGCGACTCAGCTTGCCATCAGCGACAATACCGCCGAAACGAAGTCCATAGACGGCAAGCCTGCGCACGACTCGCTGGTTTATGTTCTTCCTATCGCTGGCGGCGAGCCGCGCCGCCTCACCCAAAACGCGCCTTCGTATTGGCACGGCTGGTCAGCAGACGGCAAGACTCTTGCCTTCGTGGGTCAACGCAACGGCGAGTTCGATATCTACACAATTCCAGTAAATGGCGGCGCCGAAACTCGCCTCACCACAGCGAAGGGCCTCGACGATGGCCCAGAGTACTCACCCGACGGCCAATATATCTATTTCAATTCCGAGCGCACCGGACATATGCAGATCTGGCGCATGAAGGCCGACGGCAGCGAGCAGGAGCAGGTCTTCTCCGACGATTACAACAACTGGTTTCCACACATTTCGCCGGATGGAAAGTCGATGGTGATTCTCACCTATGAGCGGGACGTGACCGGACATCCCGAAAACAAAGATGTGATGTTGCGTGTGATGTCTCTCGCGGACAAGAAAATCACCGTGCTTGCGAAATTGTTCGGAGGGCAGGGAACTATTAACGTTCCCTCCTGGTCGCCGGACAGCAAGTCAGTGGCCTTCGTGAGCTATGCCATGATTCCGCCTGAGAATGCCACAACCGGCCATTGAAATGGGGACAGCCGCCCTAGTCGCTCTGACGCAGCGTGAGAAACACACGAGCTATCTTCCTAATCTCTGATCAAAAAACTTCGCCATCAGTTCCAAACACTCCTGTGTCTCCGGAAACTGAAAGTGATACCAGAACGCATGCGGCATGGCCTCGAAAACGACAAGCTGCGCGTCAACTCCGGCTTTCAGCAATGCACGATGAAAAGTTGAAGTATCGCTCAACAGCGCATCGCGTGTTCCGGTCACCAGCAGGCTAGCAGGAAATCCGTGCAGGTCAGCGAACAATGGCGAAAGCACCGGATCGCGCAGATCTGTTTTCCTGGCGTATTCATTGTCCTGACGTCGGTTTGGTTCGGATGGTGTAATTTCTCCGGAGAATCCGTTGAGCGTAAACAGCTGCCTGGAATCTCCAGTTCGGCTGAAATCGGCAAGCATCGTAAACAGACCGAGCGCTCCGGGCAGCGGCAGTCCGAGTTGCTTCAACCTGACGGTCACTTCCGCGGTCAAGATTCCGCCCGCCGAAGTTCCAAAAATTCCGATGTGATCCGGCTGATAAGTCTTAAGTAATTCTTTATAGACCCCGACCACATCATCCACCGCCGCCGGGAAAGGGTTTTCCGGCGCGAGTCGGTAATAAACCGAAACCACTTTGATCTTGGCCAGATTGCATATCGGGATTCCTTCAATCAGCGAACCGGAATCGGAATTGAATCCGCCGCCGTGCAGATTGATCAAGACGCGCTTCAGATTCTGGGCAGGCGTGATCAGCGGCGTGATGATGTCGGTGTGCACGCCGGCGATCTCTTTCGGCTCAACATTCACCGGAAACAGCCGCTTGGCTTCTGTAGACTGTGATTTCTGCCATTTCTCGGTCCGCGCCCGCCGCTCCGCGAGATTGGAAGACGTTGGCGTCTCGGCCTCGATCTCCTTCAGCCACTTCTGTGCCTCGGGGCTCACGGTCGTCGGCATGGGCACTAATCGCGTTATGTGAGCGGTCCCATCTGCGTCGAAGCTGGACGTATCGGCATTTGCGTTTTGAGCATGTAACCATGCCGCCGCGAAGACCACAGCCACAAGAAGGGTCAACTTGATCCTGTACATTTGTCTGGGATTCCTTTCTAAGGAGCAACAAACAAGAAAGCATGATAACTGTGAATATTGATCCACCGCGCCTATCCGGGCCGGAACCTCATCCGGTTCCCAACCCCAAACCACTGGAACTCATCGGAGTAGGGGACAGGAGGACGAACCATGCCCAAAACCACTAAGAAGGTCAACGCGGCCTTCATGAAACCCATGCAGCCATCAGAACAGCTTGCCAAAATCGTCGGTTCCGAGCCGCTTCCGCGCAGTGAGGTTACAAAGAAAGTCTGGGAGCACATCAAGAAGAACAACCTTCAGAACCCTGAAAATAAGCGTGAGATCGTTGCAGATGACAAGTTGCAGCCGATTTTCGGCGGCAAAAAACTGGATATGTTCCAGATGACGAAGGCGATCAACAGACATCTGAAGGCGGAGGCGTAACGCCCGCTGGCAGCCGCTAGCTCAAACTGTACTTTCCTCGTTCGAGGATCTGTGCGGCGATCTGCTGGCCCAAGGCAATCGTGTTGTAGGGCTCGCGCTTAGCCAAGCGCCTGAGTATGGCCATTTGCGCACGCAACATATCGCCTTCCGCCACGTCGCTGATGATCGTGCGCGCCGACGATTCAACTCGTTCGAACGCGCGGGAGAGATAAAAGCGGGTCATCGCAATGGCTGTTTCTGCCGCACTCTCGGGTCCCGATTGCACGCTTTTCATTGTTCTCAGTAGTGCAGATTCCATGGCATAGGTTTCGATCACGATGTCCGCAATCGCGCCCATGATCTCCTGCTGCTGCTCGATCTGCTGCATGTATTTTTGAGTCGCCGCACCAGCGGCGAATAACCCGAGTTTCTTCGCAGAAGCAACCAGTTTCTGTTCATCCGCAAGCGGCCCTTCGATCTCTTCGTCAGTCGCTGGCCCAGCGAGAACGTCATCCATGAGTTGCTTGATCGCCGGCATCAACGCGAGTTGCCCGCTCATGGCCCGCTTCAGCAGAAACCCGGTTATGATCAGGCGGTTAATTTCGTTTGTGCCTTCGAAGATGCGATTGATACGCGCATCGCGGTAAGCGCGCTCGGCTGGATATTCTTCAACGAAGCCATATCCGCCATAGATTTGGACCGTCTCATCGACCACATAGTCGACCATCTCCGATGCCCACACTTTGATGATTGAGCATTCAACCGCATATTCTTCGATCGCTTTCAGTGTCTGCTTCCCGGCATCGGATGCGGACTTGTCCACCGCGGCGAGGGCTGCATCCATCATTCCGACGGTGCGAAAAACGAGAGACTCACCCACGTAGGTCAGCGCTGCCATATTCGCCAGCTTCTCGCGAACCAGTCCGAAATCGGCGATGACCTTTCCGAATGCTTTTCGCTGCTTGGCATAAGCGATCGCGTTGCCGAGAGAGCCGCGCGCGCCGCCGACGCACATCGCTCCCAGCTTGAAACGTCCAATGTTCAGGATGTTGAACGCGATCAAATGTCCCTTGCCGATTTCGCCCAGCAAATTTTCCGCAGGAACCTGGCAATCATTCAGAATGATCGGGCACGTGGAAGAGCCGCGAATGCCCATCTTGTGTTCTTCGGCTCCCACTGAAAATCCTGGGAATGAACGCTCAACCAGAAAGGCGGTAAACTTTTCGCCATCTATCTTGGCGAAGACCGTGAACAGATCGGCGAATCCTGCATTCGTGATCCACATCTTTTCGCCGTTGAGAACGTAGTGCTTCCCGTCCGGCGAAAGCGTCGCCCGCGCGCGGCAGTTCAGCGCATCCGATCCTGAGGTCGCCTCGGAAAGGGCATAAGCCCCAACCATCTCGCCCGAAGCCAGCCGCGGCAAATATTTGGTCTTCTGTTGCTCAGTTCCGAAGTAGACGATCGGCAGAGTTCCGATCCCGGTGTGTCCGCCCCACGTCGTTGCAAACCCCGCGTACTTCGCGATGCGGTCGGCAATCACGGCTGCGGTGACCTTGTCCATTTCCAGGCCGCCGAAAGCTTCCGGAATCTCGACCCCACTCAGGCCAAGCTCCCCCGCTTTTCGAAGCAATTCGCGCACGACCGCGAAATCCTTGTGCTCCATCTTCTCAACGTTAGGCTGGATTTCGTTTTGGGCGAACTCTTCAGCGGTCTGAGTAATCAGGCGGTGCTGGTCGTTGAAATCCTCTGGAGTGAAGACCTGTTCTGGTTTGCGAGTTTCAAGCAGAAAACTTCCGCCGGCAATTTTTTCGCCAGGCAATGCAGTGGCTGTGCCCATTGGACCTTCTCGAAACTAAAATAAGAAAAACTGCGAGCCGTGGCTAGAAGTTTAACGGCACCGAGATCAGATTGCCAACGTTCGCCGACGGAGCGATTATCTTGAAATGAAGCTGTAAGCCAGTCCGATGATGGAGATCAGGACCATGCTGTAAAACACCACATCCAGCCATTTGCTCTTAGGATTTGCGTGAGTCGTTTGTGATTCCACTGTAAATTTCCTGTGCGTGCTGGTTGGAGGACAGTGGACGAATGGCGAAAGCTGTCAGTAATGCTAAGCCGGGAAGCTGTGGATTTCAATACCACATTAGTAACCAGGATGGTCACCGATGGCGAGAACTGGGCTTAGCCACCCAATGGAGGTCAGTTCGTGACGAGCGGTGAAAGCCAGAATCTGGCGCGCCCGGAGAGATTCGAACTCCCGACCTACAGCTCCGGAGGCTGCCGCTCTATCCAGCTGAGCTACGGGCGCGCATCCCAAGTTTACATCGCGACTCAGGCTTTGCGCTCACTCGGAGCGCCTCTACTGGACTAACTGTACCTTCAATGGCCAATAAAACAAGAACCCCGCCCTGGGGCGGGGTTTGATGGCAATCTCATTTGCTTACTGAGGTTTCTGCGACCCACTTGAAGGAGCGCTTTGCTGGGACGATCCGCCTTGCTGCTGCCGTGCCTTCTGCAGTTCAGCCAGCTTCTGCAGCTGCTCGGGAGTCAGAACGGCCCGAATTTTGGGCGACGCGGTCTCGCGAATCTGGTTCGCCTTCGCGACCTTCTGTTCCGTGCTCAGGCTCGAGTCGTTGCGCACTGCTTCCATCTGCTGATTTTCGTCAGAGATGATTGGACGCAGCTTGGTCTTCTGTTCTTCGGTAAGACCAAGGGGATTGTCGTCAGCACCCTGACTGCTCTGCGAAGCCGAGCCTGACTGTCCAGATTGCGATGGCGCAGACTGCGCAGGCGCAGATTGTGACGGTGAAGCCTGTGGAGGTTGCTCCTGCTGAGGCGATTGCGAGGGAGCAGCCGCTGGCTGTTGATCGGGCGCCGTTTGCGGCGAAGTGCTCTGCGATGGCGCGGCCGCGGGCTGCTGATCGGGTGACGATTGTGAAGGCGTGCTTTGTGACGGCGGAGCTGCCTGCGGCGATGCTCCTCCGGTTCCAGAGGTTTGCGCGTAAGACGCGGACACCGCAGCCACGAACATCAGCAGTGCCAAAAATCCGGTTCTTATAGATAAAATTCGCATGTCGCTCCTTCTAGACGGTGGCCGGAGTTTACGAGTGCAGCGACTCCACCGCACAGGCAAGCTGAGATGAGCCGCAAACCGATGAGGTTGCCGCTTACTAGACCATCTATTTTGAAGAAATTTAACCGGCGCTGTTCCAGCTATTTCATTACGCTAGTAGGTACTTCGTGCGGAGCGTTTTTCACGCTTTTGTTGATACATCAGGGAATCGGCTTTTGCTAACAAGTCCTCGATCCCGGCCTCCGGGGCGGAATGGCCCGCCACAATTCCCACGCTGAATGACAAAACAAAGTCTCTGCCCGCGGCATGATTGTGGGCCGCAAGTTTCTGCAAAATTCGACCGCGGATTCGTTGATCATCTCCTTCGGCGATGAAAATTGCGAATTCGTCGCCACCGAGCCGGGCCGTCACATCCGACTCGCGGAAGGATTCCCGTAAGACGTTGGCTGTGTCCACAAGCGCTTGATTGCCGGTGTGATGGCCGAAAGAGTCGTTGATCTGTTTGAGTCCGTCGAGGTCCACGAAGGCGACGGCGAAAGATTCGTTGTTGCGCCGCGCCAATTTCACACGATGATGAGCAAGCGCCAGGAATCCTTTGCGATTGTATAGACCGGTCAGATCATCCAGCAGAGAAAGATTTTCGAGCTGTGCGTTAGCCAGGGCCAGCTCTCTTGCTTTCTGCGCCAGATCCTGCTCCGCCGCTTTTCGCGCGGCAATGTCCCGTTCGAGTTGTTCTTTTGCGCGCTGCAACTCGGCGGTTCGCCTCGAGACCAGTTCCTCGAGATGTAGTCCGTGCTGTTGCAGCTCCAGCTCAACCCGTTTTCGGTCCGTGATGTCTCGGGAAATTCCCATCGTCCCGATGATCGTTCCTTTGTCATCGGTCAGCGGGAGCTTCGTGGTCAACACCCAGGTTTCTCGGCCGTCGCGCCAGATTTCCCTTTCTTCTTTCTCAATCACCGGCTCGCCGGTACGAATGATCGTCTGTTCATCTTCAAACGCCTGTTGAGCATGTTCAGAGCCGAATACATCGAAATCGGTCTTGCCCACGGCCTCAGAAGGGTCGTTCATGCCGAAGCGCAGGGCTAGGGCGCGGCTGATGCGCACAAATCGGCTGTCCCGGTCTTTAAAATAGACGCCGTCCGGAACATGTTCCAGGAACGCATGCAACAGGTCTTCTTGTGTCCCCGGAATCAGGCGGACCGGCCCCTGCGACCCCTTCGCCATAACGCTATTCTAAGTCGCACCTTTCAGTTTTCATCCTCTTGCGACCGGCGTGGGTAATCCGATCACGGTACCGTTGCGCCCGAAAGCTGCCACAATCTAAGAATCGCGCACTTTGATAACACTCGCGATGTTACCTGCGTTCACGCCTTCAAATCCCCCGGTAGCTTCCAAACGCTTGCAACCGCCAATGCCACGGCGATCCCCAGGGAGACTTCAACGAAACGATGCACCGCCACAATCCATGGCGGACGGCCGTGAGTGATAAGCAATACGATCGTGAATCCTATAGCAACAAACCGGTACGCGTTGCCCAGTCGAAGCAGCGCTGAAAGAATTCCACAGACGAAAATTCCCGCGCCGTAGATTATCCAGTTATTGGGCAAGAATGTAGCGATGGCAGCGCCAAGCGTCACCCCCACGGCTGTGCCAACAAATCTCTGCCAGGCGAGCGCAAACCGGTCAATGGGAGAGAGAATAATGACGATGGTCGAAATCGGCGCCCAATAAAATTCTGGCAGTCGCAAAAGGGTCCGGGCCAATAATAAAGAGAAAAGGGTTGCAACCGCGGCGCGCGCGGAATTATTGACCGAATTGCGGCTCAATTCGAATCGGCTTGCAAACGTCGCCATGAGCGATGGCAATTGTACCGAACACTCAGTTCGTTGAACTGATCCGTTGCACCAATGCGCTCGACAGAGCCCGTTGCACTTCCAGGAGGAGAAACTATGAAAGTAGGATGTATCGGCCTTGGCAACATGGGATCGCCAATGGCAGCAAACCTGATTAGAGCCGGGCACGAAGTGCTTGTTTACAACCGCACGCCCGCTAAAGCGCAGCCGCTGGTTAGCCTTGGGGCTCGCTACGCTACAAGCGTAGCCGACGCCTGCCGCGGCGAGGTAGTTCTCACGATGCTATCTGACGACCCTGCGCTTGAGTCTGTCGCTTTCAACGACGGCGGCATCACGCGCGCGCTTGCTCGCGGTGCGATTCATGTTTCGGCAAGTACGATCAGCGTTGCGCTTTCTGACCGGCTTGCTCAGGAACACGCGGAACGCGGTCACATGTTCGTGGCCGCACCCGTTTTCGGGCGTCCCGAGGCGGCGGCAGCCGCAAAGCTCTTCGTCGTCGCCGCCGGTGAGAATGCCGCGGTAGAGACCTGCATGCCTCTGTTCGAAGCCATAGGCCAGCGTACGTTTCGCTTCGGAGAGAAGCCTTCCTCCGCCAATCTGGTGAAGATCAGCGGAAATTTTCTGATTGCCTGTGTGCTCGAGTCCCTGGGAGAGGTGCTGGCATTGGCGGGTAAAGGCGGGTTGGATCAACAACAATTTCTCGATTTCATGACTTCGACTTTGTTCACGGCCCCGGTTTACAAAACGTACGGCGGGCTGATTATCCAGAAAAAGTTTCAGCCGGCTGGGTTCGTCGCGCCGCTGGGATTGAAAGATACGCGATTGACTCTAAGCGCCGGCGAAATGTTCCGGGTTCCCTTGCCGCTCGCAAGCTTGTTGCGGGATCGCTTCCTGACACTTCTGGCGCGTGGCGGCGAATCACTGGACTGGTCGGCGATTGGACAACTGGCAGCAGAAGATTCAGGCCAGGGAGTTCAGCCGTTGATTTGACGCGACCGAAGCCAATCTAACCTGCCTGTTGCGGACTACGCGCCATACCAGGCCGCCAGAAACTGCTTAGCAGCGTTTCCACCGCGATGCGCGGCAAATCTCGAGACACGCGGTCGCGAAGATTCGAGTACTCCTGTGTCCCTGCAAATAGGTCCCGCATCAATTCGCGGAAACGCGGGCTGCGTCCGGTGAGTTCAATCATGCGTTCAATGACATTTCCCGCCAGCCACTTTCCCGAGTAAAAGCGGTCGCTGATACGGGCCGCGCGCTCGAGTTCGGGCAGAAAGTCGTCAGCAACGAATTCTGAATATTTCTCCGGCGCGTTCTGCAGCAAAGCCTTCGCCAGCAGTTCCGCGGAGCGCAGAGAATAGTAGATCCCCTCTCCTGTAATTGGATCCACAAATCCAGCCGCATCGCCGATCAGCGCCCAGTCGTTTCCGGTGTATGGACTTTGCAGGGCCTTCACAGTGAGCGCGGGAATGATGTGCGCATATAACTTCGCCCCATTCAGGTTCAGCCCGAACTCAGGCAGGGAGTTCTCAAGCACTTGACGCAGCTTCGCGGTGTTCGCACCCTGCATGCAACCGCATATTCCGACTGAAAAATGATCAGGGCGCGGGAATACCCAAATGTATCCGTGCAGTTCTTTTAAGAATTTGATTTGCACTGTGCGGTGCGTGCCCGGAACGTAGTAGCCCACTGCGACCATGAAGTTTTCCGGTCCAAACGGCCGCGAAAACTGCTCGTGAAATGAGTTGCGCGCGCCCGTGGCCATGACAACGAAGTCAGCGCTGGTGTTCCCGAAGCTTGTTTGAATCGTCCAGCCCTTTCCCGATCGCTCAATCCGCAATACACGCGCATGCTGTACTTCTGCCCCCGCCTGACCGGCACGATCGAGCAGCAGTCCGTTGAGGACTTTGCGCGCAAAGATGGCGATCTGGCGATCGAGCTGAAATGCGACCTTGCGTCCGGAAGGAGCGATTAGCTCGCAGTGGCTGATCCAGTTGCGCTCCGCCTGGGCTTCTCGCAGGAACGGCCAGCGTGTAATAGCTTTGTCGGTGAGTCCGCCGCCGCACGGCTTTTCCCACGCGAGTTTTTCATCGAAGAGAACGACGCTGCGTCCGGCGCGCGCGAGTTCCGCCGCGGCAAATGCACCTGCAGGACCGCCACCGATGACGGCAATTCTCTGAGCAAAGGACATTCCGGCGAGCACCTTGAACGCGTTTCAGTCTGTGAATGCTAGCAAGAGCTGGGCTGGGGACACAAATAGCGTGTCCGTGCAGGCGCCCAATGCAGGGTGAGCTACTGCTGCATCTGCATCATTTGCTGGTAGACCGCAATTCCGGCAATCGTCAGAATCAGCACTGCCGACGCGGTTCCCAGCACTTTGACAAACGGGCCAAGCTTGTTCACCTTGGCCATGATCTCCACCTGCTCCTTTGCCATGTGGGCTTCGGAGTCTCCCAGGAAAAGCTGGTCATCTTCTTGCATGGTCAGGGTTCCACGGTAGATCAGGAGAGCGATCAGGGCTGCTGTGAGCACGCCCCATACGATGAGAAGCTCGAATAGAGTAGACATTGTCCACCTCGTTACAGGCGAGCGTTCTGACGTCCGTCGGGCCTTTGGACGGCCCAGGGCGGGTGTGTACGTAAATTATAGCTCTGGCGAGAAAGAGTGGAAGCAGGATTTTTAGGCCGTCAACGGTCGTTTGTTCCTTGTTCGCCAGTCCAAAACTGCCGGCTCAACTTAGTCCTTTAGATTGTGGGGGAACGAGGTCCCGCCCATCCTGAGAACTGGGAAAAACGAAAGGCCTACTGAATAAAAATGTGGCTCGCTGCCGCGATCACTCCAATCAATCCCGACGCCATGCCCATCCACCAGAAGAACTTCCTTCCCGAGAGCAGCGTGATCGAGGTAATCACGAGGGCGATTTCAAGAAATACTTCACCGAGATCAAAGCGGTCGGCTCTCCGTTGCGCTTTCGTGGCATCCGCCTCCAGTTCGCGGGCCTTCGATTGAATCTCTTCCTTCTGTTTGTCGTACGCGGCCGCCTCTTTCTTTGTCGATTCCAGCCAACTCGCAGTCCTCGTTGCATCCGATGAAGGTAAGAAGCCCGCCATTCCGATCAGTTTCTCGTCGGTGTGAAGTCGGGTGTCCTTGCCCTGGTAATAGGCCCATTGATCGTTCGCCAAAGTTTGCTTTACGACTTCTTCGGTGTGCATGCGGTGGCCGAGCAAAGTGACGATTGCCACCAATACGGCAAGGATCGCCATGGTTAATGAAACCGGCGCCATCTCGGGATTGTGCGCACCATGCTCGGCGCGTTCGTGTAGTTCCTGTAGTTCGTCGCTCATGAATCCTCTTCTCGACAAGGATAGATAGTGTGGAATAAGTGGCTAATGTTAGTGACTAGCTGCTAGTTGGCTACTGCTGATGACTGACAACGAGTCACTAGCCACTAGCCACTGATTCACTCTCCCATTACTTTCACAATCACCCGCTTCTCGCGCTGCCCATCGAACTCGGCGTAGAAGATCCGCTGCCAGGTTCCGAAGTCGAGCCGCCCAGCGGTGATGGGAACGATGACTTCATGGTGAATTAGCAAGGCCTTCAGGTGCGAATCGCCGTTGTCTTCGCCAGTTTCATGATGCTTGTAGCCCTGTTGGAAAGGCGCGAGTTGTTCCAGCCACCGGTCAATGTCCTCAATCAGGCCGGATTCGTTGTCGTTCACATATACACCGGCCGTAATGTGCATGGCCGAGACCAGCACCATCCCTTCCTTCACGCCGCTCTTCTTCACGATAGCCTCAACCTGCGGGGTGATGTGAATGTACTCGCGGTGCTTGCGGGTGTGAAACTTCAGGTATTCGGTGTGGGTCTTCATACCTCTGTGGCGTTCCTCTGTGTTACTCCGTGCCCTCGGTGGCTTGTTTTTTCTCTGGCCGGAGCAACGGAAACAAAATCACATCACGGATGGACTGCGAGTTCGTCAGCAGCATCGCCAAACGATCGATTCCAACGCCCACGCCCCCAGCGGGGGGCATTCCGTAAGAAAGCGCACGAATGTAATCTTCGTCCATCTGATGCGCTTCCTCATCGCCTCGTGCCCGCTCGCGCAATTGTCCCTCAAATCGGCGACGCTGATCTTCGGGATCGTTCAGCTCGCTGAAGCCGTTTGAGATTTCCATCTGCCCGATGAAAATTTCCCAGCGCTCCGTCCAGTCCGGATCATCGGGTTTTTGTTTTGACAACGGTGAGACCGCAGTAGGGAACTCGTAGATGATGGTTGGCTGGGTCAGGTGCTCTTCTGCGACGGCCTCAAACAAATTCGCAATCGTCTTTCCCGCAGGCTCATTCGGATCGTAGGGCATATGCGAATGCGCAGTATTGAAGCGGGCGACAAGAGCCTTCAGTGACTCAGGCGATGCAAAATCCGAAAGCTGCGGTTTTGCCCCCGCACTCTCAGGCCAGTATTCAATGATTGCCTCGCGCATGGTCAGTCGCCGCCAATTTCCCGCGGACCAGTCGATCTCCTGCTCTCCCCACGGTGATTTCGTCCCGCCGGTTACGTCTTTCGCCGCCTGAATAATCAATTCCTGGGTAAGGTCCATCACGCCGCGGTAATCCGTGTACGCCTGATAAAACTCCAGCATAGTGAACTCAGGGTTGTGCCGCGTCGAGATTCCTTCGTTGCGGAAATTGCGATTGATCTCGTACACGCGATCGAATCCGCCAACCGTCAGGCGCTTGAGGTAAAGCTCTGGCGCAATGCGTAAATAGAGATCGATGTCCAGGGTGTTGTGGTGGGTGACGAACGGCTTGGCCACCGCGCCGCCGGCGATTGACTGCATCATCGGTGTTTCCACTTCCACGAAGCCGTGCTCGCCGAGAAATCGCCGCATCGACTGCACCAGCTTCGCGCGCTTCAGGAATACGTCCCGGACCTCGGGATTCATCACGAGGTCCACATATCGCTGCCGGTAGCGAAGTTCGACATCCGTCAGCCCATGCCATTTTTCGGGAAGGGGAAGCAGGTCCTTCGACAGGAACGTGATTTCTTCCACATGCACCGACAATTCACCGGTTCTGGTCCTGAAAAGATAACCACTTACTCCGATGTGATCACCGAGATCCAGCAGTTTGTAAAGCTCGAACCCTTTTTCGCCGACCGCATCCTTCTTGACATAAATCTGCAGTCGCTGTCCATCCTGCTGCAGATGAGCGAACCCTGCCTTGCCCATGAGGCGGATGGCCATGATTCGCCCGGCAACCCGCACGTTTATGCGGTCGGCCTCAAGCTGCTCTCCGGTTCGCCCGGAATACTCGGCAAGAATTTGCGGAATGACATGCGTAAAGTCGTACTTTGTCGGATACGAGCGCTGGCCAAGCGCCTCGATCTGCTTCAGCTTGTCCAACCGCAGTTGGTATATGTTCTCGTCGAGTGCCAAGGAGCGCCTTGTAGAGACGTAGCATGCTACGTCTTGTTGGAGTGCCGATCATGCCGGCGGGAGACGCAGCAAGCTACGTCTCTACAGAAATGCAATTTGCGATTATAAAGAAAATTGAATCACTGAATCATCGGAGCATCAATGGCTTGGGGGAACCGGCGCTCGGAGATTCTCATTAGCAGCCGATGACCGAGACTTCATCGACTATTTGCTCGGTTTGCGAAATTACCTCGGACATCGAAGTCCCAGGGCCAGAGCGAAATTAGTGGCGTCTATCAAGAGCATCAAACCGGCCAGCGCTAACGCTCCGCTTCAGCTAACTTTTCCCAGAGTGGGACATATCTAAAGCATCGATCGCCCACAGAAATAACTCGCGTCAACTTCATCATCCAGCATGTGTCTGACATGCCGCTTAAACTTCTGTGATAACTGGAACAGCTCTGCCCGCTCGCGACTTGTGGAAATTCTTGTCAAGCCCCTCCGACCACCCAATCTCCCCTAACCCACTGATCCCGCTGACAAAATAAAATTTTCAACCATGTCACAATTTCCCTCCAAATCTGCCATACTATAACTAAGAGATAAATGAAAAGGCGCGGCTATCGCCGCGCCTTTTCGCATTTGGCCTCCATCTGGAGAGCAAGGGGTGCCCCACTTCTCGCCGATTTTGCGAGAAGCGGGCTTTTCGACTCCATCACCGAACCAATCCGCGAAATCCCGCAGCAAAGAAGTCCCGAGTACCCAAACATGAAACCTAAATCCAACACCAAGCGCGCCGGAGAGCGCAGCGAAGCCGCCTTCCTCCACAAAGCCAGCCAGCTCGGCTTCGGCGTCGCCAAGCCCTGGGGAGACTCCGAGCGCTACGACTTCATCCTCGACAACGGCCGCCGCCTTCTCCGCGTGCAGATCAAGGCCACCGACTGTCTCCGCGCCCACGCCTACGAAACCCGTGCCACCTACACCGTCGGCAAAGGACGCGCCGTGTACACCGCCCGCGACATCGACTTCCTGGTAGCCCACGTCGTCCCGCTCGACACGTGGTACGTCCTCCCCGTCGAAGCCTGCATGCCCGCCCCCATGCTCCGCTTCTATCCCCACCGCCAAGCCAAACGCATGCGTCTCGAAAAATACAAAGAAGCCTGGCACCTGATGAAGCCTGCTCGGACAAGAATGTCCGAGCCACACAGTCCGTGGTAAATAGGCATTGTGATTGAAACCAGGCAGCGCCCGTGTGGGTCGGACATTCCTGTCCGACCAAAGGCCGGAGATATTTACGTTTCTAAATGTTCATTCGTATCGCGCGCGCGCAGTCCCCCGCGTTTCTGCACTACAATGCCCCGCATGGAATTCAAAACCATCCTCAGCAAATTCATCTACCGCATTGAGGCGAAGCCCGGCGGCGGATTCATTGCCACCTGCAAAGATCCCACTGCTCCCCCCATTGAGGGCGCTACGCGTGAGGAAGTCCAGCAGAAGATTCAGGAGAACATCGCGGCGAATCTTGCCACGCAGTTCCCGGCGCTGAAGTCGGCGCTCGAGGCTAAAGGCGTCACGCTGCACTACCACGTCGAGGCGAAACCCGGCGGCGGATTCATCGTCCACCACGACGATGCTGCGCATGATTCCGCAGATCACTCCACCCACGGCGGCATCGAAAGCTTCATCGAATCGAAAATATTCTCCGCCTTCATGGACCGCCTGCCGCCGGAACTGCTTCAGCAGTTCGGCGACAAACTGAACGCAGAAGGCGCAGACATTGAAGTCAAACGTACATTCAGGTCTTCCTCCACCGAAAGTGGGGTGCCCCACTTCTCCCCGGTTTTGGGAGAAGTGGGAACATCCCCCAGCGATCTCCAGACCGCCCAGGCCACCACCCAGTCGCCCATCATCCGCTACGACAGCGACTCGCCGGTGAAGTACGAGAAGAGTTCCTTCGGAATATTCCTGCGCCTGCTGATCGCCGCAGCTGCCCTGGCCGCAATCGCGTACATCCTGTTCCTGCGCCGCTAGCGAGCAATGATTGACAATTCCTCGGATCCATTGAAACGTGGGGTGCCCCACATCTCGCCGACTTTGCGAGATGTGGGAGGCAGAGTCCCCAGCTCAATGCGACGAGTAGAATCAAGCTAAACCCCTAATCCCTTCAATAACTTAGCTCCGTCCGCTGCCGATTATCCCCGCTTAATGCCGATTTTCACCCGCTCATTGTCAAAGGGGTGTAACGGGCCAGGAGGGTCAATAAGATAGAGTCACCGGAAAAGCGTCCTTGGCCGTTGGTCTTTGGTCTCTGGCAAGAGCCTTATTAGCTTGGATTTTGCCAACGACCGACGACCAACGACCAACGGCGATTCCAATCCCAAAGCGGAAAGGCACTGCACGCATGCATAAGCCAATTAAATACGTTGAGAAGGCAGTCACCTTAAGCGCCAAAGCCACGTGGTTTCTGTTCGAGCGGTTCAACCGCATCAAGCCGAACCCGGCCCCGACGCCCAAGTGGTCCGACAAGCCTCTGCTCAAGTCGTATCAGAAGTCGAAGCCGCCGCTCGGATGGCCGCGCGCGACCGACTCGCTGTGCCCGAAGTGCGTGCCTGAAATCCGTCAGCAGATTCTCGACGGCCAACTGCCCCACGAAGTTCTGCTCAACGAAAAAGTCGGCGAGATCAAAGCCACCATCATTGAGGTGGACGGCAAGATCATGATGGTCAAAGAGTGCCCGAAGCATGGCCGCTTCGAAGACGTCATGTCGATCGATACGGATTTTTCGCAGCACCTCGAAGAAGTTTTCCCCGGTCGCGACATCCGCGCCCACAACGACGAAAAGCTGCACAACCACGGCTCTTCAACCGTGAAGTACGGCCGCGGATCGGTGTTGACCATCGACCTCACCAACCGGTGCAACATGATGTGCGATCCCTGCTTCATGGATGCCAACCAGGTCGGCTTTGTGCACGAACTGACGTGGGAAGAAATCAAGCAGATGCTCGACAACGCCATCACCATCAAGCCGCGGCGTCAGATGAGCGTGCAGTTCTCCGGCGGCGAGCCGACGCTGTCTCCTTATTTTCTGGATGCGGTCCGCTATGCGAGAAAAGTTGGATACAATTCAGTCCAGGCCGCGACCAACGGAATCGAATTCGCGAAGAGCTTTGAATTTGCGCAACAGGCCGCCGAAGCGGGGTTGCGTTATGCCTACCTGCAGTTCGACGGAATCGGCAACGCCGCGAATGCACACCGCAAAGTCGGCAATCTGTTCGACGTAAAACTGAAGGCCATCGACAACCTTCACGCCGCGGGAGTCGAAATCGTTCCCGTCGTGACCATTGTCAACGGCATCAATAACGAGCAGGTAGGCCGCATCATCCAGTTCGCTCTGGATAATCCGAAGAAAATCGGCTTCCTGTCGTTCCAGCCGGTGAGCTTCACCGGCCGCGACGAAGCCATCACCGACGACCGCCGCAAAGCCCAACGATACACACTCTCCCACCTCGCCCACGACGTGAAAAGCCAAACCGGCTTAGGCGAACCCAAACGCGACTGGTTCCCGATTTCCTTCATGAGCACCTTCTCCGACTGGGCCGATCTCATGCACGTCAACGACCTGAAAAACGACTGGGGCCAACTAAGTTGCGGTTGTCACCCGAATTGTGGGACTGGCATGGCTGTGATGATTGACAAAGAGACGAAGGAAGCCGTGCCGGTTACGGCGTTTCTGCATGGGGACCAACTCGCGAAGGATATTGCTAAGGTGAATGACGCTTCGCGGGGAAAGTTCCTGACTGGGTTCGGAATGGCGTTGTGCCTGATGAAGAATTACGATCCGTTCAAGTCGCCGACGCACTTCAAGATGACGGACCTGCTTTCGAAGTTTGATAAGAACTACAACGTGACTGGCCGTAACTATGGGAAAGTCGGGCCGGACCGCACGATTGACGATGTCATGAAGCGGCGACAGGACCGCTGGAACTTCCTGTTCATCGCCGGGATGTGGTTCCAGGACCTGTTCAACTACGACTTCCGGCGCACCGAGCAGTGCATTATTCCGTATGCCACGCAAGAGGGCGAGATTTCCTTCTGCGCGTACAACACGGGCGTGGGCTGGCGGAACATCATCGAGAAGATGCACATGACGGCCACGCTCACCAAGTGGTACGAAGAGCATGGGCGGCATGAGATCTTTGCCGGCGGCCGGAATGTTGCCATGGAAGTCAAGGAGCACTCGCTGTATCTGCGCGATGGCATCGTGACCCAGGAAGAGCAGCACGATCTGGATAAGCTGGGCATCGCGAAGAACGCGCGCGAGGAGAAGATTCGGGCGCGTGATGCAAAGCAGAAGGCCCGTGGCGCCGAGAAAAACGACGAAGCTTACAACGCTCGCATGGCGTCGCTGTACCGCGAAGTCGTTCTTAAAGAAAAGCCCGTTCAGTCCGAAGGCGGATTCATTCCACTGGGGGCGCTGGCGAAAACCTCTACCACAGAGGGCACAGAGGCTCACAGCGGGACCGAGCAGATGGCGGAGCCTGTGGCTGGGGACTAGTTGTTGGTTGTTGGTTGTCGGCAAGATCAGGCCGCCGCGAGGCGGCCTTTATTTTTTGGCGTAGTCATCGAGGCGGCGCTCAACCGAACTGTTTTTCCACCGCCCGTTTGCGGTAATTGAAGATGCCTTCGACGTCATGGCGTACTTTCAGCGCGTGGGCTAGTTTGCCGAATACTCCGAACGGCAAGCGGTACTGGATTTCATCCAGAATACGTGTGCCGTTGCCTTCTGCGATGAATCGGTGCTGGTGTCTCCACAGCTGGTACGGGCCTTTCAGTTGCACATCGACGAAGCCATGGGGCGGGTCCCATTCGACGATCTCGGTCGTCCAGCGAATGGGAAAGATGCGCCAGCGGAGCGAGTAGCGGATTAGCGTGCCCTTGCGAACAGGTTGGGGATCGACGCTGAGAATGTGAAAGTGAAGCCACGGCGGAGTGAGTTCCTGGAGATTTTCGGCGCGAGAGAAGAAGTCAAAGACTTCATTCAACGGCCGCGCGACCAACTGCTCTGCGCGGAAAACGTAAGGTTGAGTCTTCAAGGATCAACACTAGCATTACGAGGGGATGCTGGGCCAGCCGCCCCTGGCGCAGGCCATCGAAATCCCCGCCCCTTGAAAACCGCAAAGGACGGGGCACGCTCTTTTGTGTTGATACACATCGTGAAAGACTGGATCAGCCGCCCCCAAAACCTCTACCACAGAGGGCACAGAGCTACACAGAGGAAAAGGCACAGAGGAAAATCCACAGAGGAAAAGGCTGAGCTGGCCCGGGAGGTTCGTGTTGGCTTCGTTTTCCAAACGTCATTGCGTGGCATCGATGGCTGGCGTAACATGTGTGGGCAAATCCGCTCTTCGCGCCTGATTCAACCAACACCCGCGCCACGGCGATGGATGAGATCGGGGACAATGCCTAACGCAGTTTCGACGCTTACGTCCGGGGACCAGGTAGGGGACTACCAGATTCTTGCGCTTGTCGGCTCAGGAGGAATGGGCGTGGTGTATCGCGCGCTCGACCTGAAGCTGCAGCGCACGGTGGCGTTGAAATTTCTTCCTGAAGAACTGGTCAGCACCCCCGCCGATAAAGAACGGTTTCTGCGCGAAGCCCGCACTGCATCGTCCCTCGATCACCCCAACATCGGCGTAATTCACGGAATTGAAGAGGCCGCCGACGGCCGCACTTTCATCGTGATGGCCTACTACGACGGCGAGACTCTTGCCCGCAAACTGATGCGCGGGCCGTTGCCGACAGAGCAGGCGGTTGATTTCGCGATGCAGATGGCGCGTGGGTTGGCGGAGGCGCATTCCCGCGCCATCGTTCATCGGGACATCAAGCCTGCGAACGTAATGCTCACCCAGCAGAGCGTGGCGAAGATTGTGGACTTTGGCCTGGCGCGGATGAGTTCGAGTTCGCTGACCACGCAATCGCTGAGCACGTCGGGAACGATCGGCTATATGTCGCCTGAACAGACGATGGGCAAGCCCGTGGACCAGCGAACTGACATTTGGGCGCTGGGGATCGTGGTGGCAGAAATGTGCACCGGCCGTAATCCGTTCGCACGGGATTCGGCGCCGGCGACAATTCTGGCAATTTTGAACGAGCCGCCGCAATTGCCGGAGGAATTGCCGATCGAATTGCGGGGAATCATTTATCGCGCGCTGTCGAAGGACGCGGCCACGCGCTATGCAACCTGCTCCGACATGCTGGCCGATCTCGAAAACTTCGCGGGTCACCTGGCGCCAGGTGGAATAACGACGCGTAGCGCACGCAGTTCCCGAATGTCAGTGAGCCTGAAAGAGAGATTGGAACGGGCGTCTGTGCACACGATGCCGCTGGGCAACCACGGGCGGAAAATGGGGCTTCGGTGGATTGCTGTGCTGGCGGCAATTGCTGTTCTTGCGGGGTTGTTGATGTTGGTCCCGAGCGTACGGGATCGTCTGTTTGGCGCGCCTGAGGAGCACGTCGCGGTGCTTCCGTTTGAGAATGTCGGAAACGATCCCGCGAATGAGGCTGTCTCGGAAGGACTGATGGACAGCATGAGCAGCAAGCTCACGAACCTTGAGACCGGCAAGCAATCGTTGTGGGTGGTTCCGGCAAGCGAGGTGCGGCGGCGAAAAATCGCCGATCCAGGCGCGGCCCAACGTGAACTTGGAGCGACGGTGGTGGTGCAGGGAAGCCTGCAGAAGGTTGCGCAGGAGATCCACCTGACGGTGAACCTGATTGACACAAAGACGTTGCGCCAGGTGGGATCGGTCAGCGTTGAAGACCAGGCGGGAGACTTTTCCGCGATTGAAGACCAGGCGGTGGCGCGGCTGGCGAAGCTGATGCACATCGATGTCACGCCGGAAATGCTGAAGGCAGCTGCGGGCAATGTGAGGCCGGCGGCGTATGAGTCCTACCTCAAAGCGCTGGGGTTCATGCAGCGAAGCGACAAGCCTGAAAATCTGAATCTTGCCGTCGATGCGCTGAATTCTGCGATCAGCTCCGATCCGGGTTTCGCATTGGGGTACGCAGAGTTGGGCGAAGCCTACCGGATGAAGCACACGCTGGACAAGAACCAAAAATGGGAGGACGAGGCTTTAGCGAATTGCCGGAAAGCGGCACAGTTGGATGAGAGGCTCCCAGTCGTGTATGTGACCCTGGGGCGCATTCATGATTCAGACGGCAAATTTGAACTGGCGCTGCAGGAATTTCAGAGGGCGTTGTCACTCGATCCGCGCAATGCAGACGCGCTGATTGGAATTGCTCATGCTTACGACAACGCCGGCCGGCTGGCGGATGCAGAGGCTGCGTATAAAAAGGCGGTTGCGTTTCGACCAGATTACTGGGACGGTTACAACAACCTGGGTGTGTTCTACGACCGGCACAACCGCTATGTCGAAGCGATAGCCCAACTGAAGCGTGCGGTTGAGCTGACTCCCGATAACTCGCGTGCCTATCTGAACCTCGCGGCTGTATATATCGACACAGGCGACACGAAATATTTTCCCGAGGCAGAGCAGGCGCTGAAGAGATCGATTGAGCTGAGCCCCACATATCCTGCCTACGCAAACCTCGGATACCTGTACACGCAGCAAGATAAAAATGCAGAAGCGGCGGCAGCGCTGGAGAAGGCGCTCGAGATCAATGATCAGGATTTCCTGGTTTGGGGAAACCTCATGCTGGCCTACCAGGGACTGGGCAATACCCAGAAGGAAGCGATTGCACGGGACAGGGAACTCGCTTTGCTCGAGAAATCCGCCGCTGAAAATCCCCGCGATGGTGAAGTGCAATCGTACCTGGCACTCATCTACGCCCAGAAAAAAATGCGCGAGCAGTCACTCGCGCGCATACAAACGGCGCTGGCGATCGCGCCGGACGATTCTGTTGTTTTGGAAAATGTCGGTGAAGCTTACGAGGACCTTGGGGACAGGGAACACGCATTGCAGTACATCGAGTTAGCTGTGCAGAAGGGATATGGTTTATCGGGACTCAAGAGCAACAGGTCACTGAATGGGCTGCTGGCAGATCCAAGATTCAGACCCAAGGGGAAATAAAAATCGCTTCAAAAGGAGTGTTTGCTTATGGCAGTTGCAAGAGTACTTGATCCTCAACCACAGCAAGTTAACATCAACTCGAACTTCGACGCTCACCCGGCCGGCGTTCAAATTACCGACTCGCAGCCGGTCAAGTTCAATAACAATTCGGGTTCGACGATTTCGATCACCTTCGCGAACACGGCAATCACCAATCAGCGTGTATTCAATGACATCACGAACCTCGCCAGTGGGCAAAGCACGACGGAGCCGCCGTTGGTCACGGGGGTTACGGTGAACTACGAGGTTTGGTGGCAGCTTCAGAACTATGGGCCATTTGCGATTGAGGTGGGGACGGGACCGCTGGAAATCTCCGTTACCAATGGGTTGCCGACGCCAAACCGGAGTGCGGTTCCGCCGAACGGGGAAATTCAATTCAGCGCAACGGACAAGGCCTGCACTGTCAATTGGTCGCCTAACAACCCTACGAATCCCGCGATAACCACGGTTCAGGTTGGGCCAGCAAATAACCCGCCCTCGACGATACGAGGAAGTCTCGGCCAGGCGTTCAGTTACTCGCTCAACACAGATGCAGCTGCACATAAGGTGCACAAGGTCCAGGGTGGCGGTGGCGGAACGATCAAGGTGACATAGATTCAGATGGGCTGTTTCTTGCGCTAACCACTTCATTGCCCCATTCTTCGAACAGCCAAGGATGGGGCAACGGACCTTACGAGAACTTTCCAGCCCGGCAAGATCCCGGCAATCTCCCTTCACAATTTAAGTATCCTCGATAACAAGATGGCGGACGCCAAGGTGGAAGTGTGGCAATCGATGCGGCAGTGGTGGAAGCGCGAGCGGGAGACGAAGAGCGTCGCACGCGCGGGGTGGGACTTGGCATGCGTTGTGTGCGAGTTTTTGCGAGAGTCCACACCGGAGCGAAAGCGCCGCCGCTATGGGGACGCGGAATATGACTGGGAACGGCGCGTCAATACGACCGGTGGCGGACTTGGAGCGCGCAGCCGATTTCTGGGAATGCTGCATTCCGAATATCAGCCGATTGAGCCGGAGATTTTTCGCGAGATTTTCGGACAGCTGGAAATTGAGTATGAGCGGTTCACGTTTGTGGATATCGGATCGGGCAAAGGGCGGGCGCTGCTGTTGGCGGCAGAGTATCGGTTTCGCAGGATTCTCGGGATTGAGTTGCTGCGCGAGTTGCACCAGATTGCTGCAGGGAACGTTGCGCACGATGGACGGATCGAGGTGGTCTACGGAGATGCCGCGGAGTTTAGTTTTCCGCGTGAGCCGCTGGTGGTTTATTTTTTCAATCCGCTGCCGGAGCCTGGATTGCGGGAAGTGGTGAGGCACCTGGAGGTGTCGGTGCGCGAGTTTCCGAGGCCGGTGTATGTGATCTACATCAATCCGGTGTACGAGGGGACGGCGTTTAGGGCTTCTGCGTTTGAGAAGATTGGGGGGACGCATCAGTATTCGGTATTTCGGGGCGTGCAGGTGGCGCTCTCTTTGTGAGCGCGTTCCTCAAAACACTTGCTGAATCGGCACGGCTGAAGCCGTGCCCTGATACGACCCTTGCGCGGACACGAGTGTCCGGGTCACGCGGGGCTGTCAGACTTCTGAGCTGCGGAGAAGGATCAAAGTTGCGTCGTCGGTTTGGCCGCGGCCGGCGCTAAACTCGCGGATCTGCTTCATCAGGAGCGAAGCGCTGCAGTCGTGGCTGGCAACGAATTCGGCGAGGCGGCAGGTGCCGAATTCCTGGTTGTCAGGGTTGAGGGCTTCGGAAATTCCGTCGGTGTAGAAGAGAAGACGGAAGTCGTGACAGAGCGTGACCTCGTGCTCGGCGAATTCGCTGGGAAGCAGGCCCAGGGGCATGCCGGAGTCGGTGTGCAGCGGACGAACGTCGCCGCCATGGCAGAGCAAAGGCCAGGGATGTCCGGCGCTGGCGAAAGTGAGTTTACGGCGGGCGGGATCGAGGATGGCGTAGATCATGGTGACGTAGCGGCCGGTGGCGACGTCATCGAGAAGCATTTGGTTCACGCGTGACAGCACCTCACCGGGACCGCTGGCCAGTGGCGCGAGGGAACGCACCATGCCGCGCACGGCGGACATCATGAGCGCTGCAGGCATGCCTTTGCCTGAGACATCGGCGAGAACCAGCGCCCAGCGGCCGTTTGAGAGCGGAATGTAGTCGTACCAGTCGCCGCCGACAGCGCCCACGGGGAGCCACTCGGCTTCGATTTCAAAATTGGCCACCTTCGGCGACTGCCGTGGAATCAGCGTTTGCTGAATGACGCGCGCTTCCTCTTGCTCTTTGTGAAGAAGCTTCACTTGCTGGCGTTCGCTGCGGATGCGCTGCGCGTTGTCCACGGCGACGGCGATGTGGCCGGCGAGCGCCTTCAGCATTTCAAACTGCGCAGGTGGAAAGGCGTCGACGTCGTGATGCGATGCGCCAAAGACGCCGATCACGCGCTCGCCGGCGATCAGTGGAATCACAACCTCAGAGCGCGTGTGCGGTTCGCAAGCGCGGTAGTGGAGCTCCTGGGCGACATCGGGTGCGTAGTGGGCGCGTCCGGTGAGAACGACCTGACCCGAAAGGCCGTCGGTGATGGGCGAGCGCTCGCCCTTCTTCGACACGGTACAGCCGTGGACCGCGGCGAGGTGAAACTGATCGTTCTCGATAAGGAGGATGCTGGATTCGACGCAGCCAAAATCGACAGCCACGCGATGCACGATGAATTCGAGCAATTCGTCCAGTTCGAGAATGTTGGTGATTTGCTGGGCGGCTTTCTGGAACGAGACGAGAGCGTCAACGCGGCGCTGCTGAAAGAGGGCCGAGGACGGGCTGGTAAGAAACGGAGTCGATGCAGCTGACACAGATCCTCTCCTGGGGCTAATGGATTGGATTGTAGAAGAAGGTTCGCGGTTGCGGAAAATGTGGGGGGAAACATGACTCACTCGGGCTAGGTATTGATCGTCAGGTTGGCCAGCAAATTCCGATGTCTCGCAAAAGCGGCGAGACATGGAGCGCCCCACTTTATGGTTTTATTCCTACCGTCAGGGCGACCCAGGGGACGAAAGCTGCTCCTCCGTTCAGCGTGGCGACAGTGTCAGTGGCGGCGATTGAAATCAGGCTATCTTCGACGAGGAGGGAAGTGGTCGGGGAGTTGTGTGCAGCGAAGGCGCTTCCTGCACTGAGCGAAGTGGGCTGGGTGGCAAACACGACGACGTAGGCCACATCCCCCGCTTGCGCCAGACTCAAAACCAAACCTTGAATTGGTTCGACGCCAGGGGTTCCGGTACCTGGCGACGCTTTGGTACTGAAGCCGTACAGGGCTGCGGAGGTCAGGTCGGCGCCGGTGTATTCCGAGACGCACAGGCTGCAAGGGCCGCTTGCGCCGCCGGCGGCCGTGGCGGTGATGGTGACGTTGCCTCCGGGAATATTGGGAAGGAAGAAAATCCGCGATTGGCGGAACCAGGGGCCGCTGCCGACAAGCGCGAAGGCGTTGCCGAGGTTGTCGGACACGCTGACGCTTCCCGCTGCTGGGCCGCCATATGAGACGGCAGCAATCAGCAGATTGCCTGCGCCCGTATTGCTGAGTGCGACGGAGATGGGTGGGTTGGTTGCCTGCGATGCGGGCTGCATCTGCACAAAGCTAATGGCTGCATTCGGGGTTGCATTCACAGAGTTTGAGGCGCCGCTTTGACCATCCGAACTCAGAGCATAGACGTAGTAGGTGTAAGTGGTACCGTTGGCGAGTCCGGTGTCCACGAAGGTTAGTGCTGTGCTTGCGGTGTCCTGATCGAACAACGCGCCGCCACCCGTGCTTCGCACTACGTGATAGTCGGTGGCATCGTTGCCGTCAAGATCTTTGTATTTGTCCCAACTGAGCGTGACCTGTGAATTGCCGGGAATCGCCTGGAGATTGGTCACCGGGCCCTGTACCGCAGCGATACCGAGTACAACGTCACAGCCAACGAAACCAAGCAATGCAACTATCGCGGCAAGGAACAACGGCGTCAGGAGCAGGAAAAGATCAAACCCCAAGCTGGTCATGCTGGCCGCCTCGTTTGAAAGATTTCATAACTCAGCCTCGTTGAACCATCCATTGCGCGAATCGGCACGTTGAAAGCTCAAGCCTTGATACCAACACCGAGCGCTACCCACGGAACAAAGCTTCCTCCAGTGCTGTCGATGGTTGCCGCCATTTGTGTTCCGGCGATTGAACTCGCAATGTCCTCGACCAATAATGAGGCGGTGGTTGAAGGATGTAGGGTGAAACCCGCGCCTGCATTGAACTGGGCGGGCTGAGCCGCAAAGACCACCACGTAGGCGACATCAGAACCGGAACTGAGAGTTACAGCAATGCCCTGGATTGGTTCGATGCCAGCGGTGCCGGTACCAGGAGACGCTTTCGGACTGAATCCATAAACGGCCATGTTCGTTGGATCAGCGCCGGAATACTCAGACACGCAAATGCTGCAAGGGCCGCTTGCGCCGCCGGCTCCGGTAGCGGTGAGGGTCATGTTCCCTCCGGGAATATTGGGAAGATAAAAGATACGCGACTGACGAAACCAGGGGCCGCTGCCGGCCAGAGTGAAAGCGTTACCCAAGTTGTCGGAGACAGTGACGCTTCCGGCTGCGGGTCCTCCGTAAGAAACCGCGGCGATGAGGAGATTGCCCTGCGCGGTGTTGTTGAGGGTGACCGACACCGGCGGATTTCCCGCCTGGGAAGCAGAAGCAGTCTGAACGAAGCCGATCGCAAGATAATTGAAGAAGACGTCATTGGAGCTAGATACCGCGTCGGGGCCAGTGGAGCGGGTTACGACGACTTGTGCGGCCTGTGTACCTGATACTTGAGGTGTAACTGCGTCGATCTCGCCGTCGCTGACAACGTTAAAACTGGCGGCGTCCAGTCCGCCGAAAGTGACTTTATCGACGCCGGTAAAGTTTGAACCGAAGATTTGTACCGGCGTTCCGCCGAACGCAGGGCCTTGAGTGGGAACGATCTGGTTGACCTCGATGGCTAATAGGGTCTCTGAAAGACCGAACACCTGATTGCAGCCCAGAAAAGCGAACAGCGCTACCACTCCCAGGATCAAAATTGGCGTAAGGATCAGGAATGAGTCAAACATTAATGCTGCTCCTCAATGAGCGCTCTAGTCGATAGTTCACTTCCGCTTTCCAGCTTTCGCCGTTGTCGGCGCAGTCCTCGCTGACAGCGTTAGTTTTTCGCCGGGCGTGTGACCATGTTGGATTCCGCTGATGACGCCTGACTCGCTTAAGGTCAAAATAGTCGGCCACATATTCACGCCATAGGCTGCCGCAATCTCGCGTTTGGGATCGGTGACCACCGTTGCGGTGATGCCATTCTCTTTTGCCGCGGCGTGGGCCACTTTCGGATCTTCGCCGTCGTTGACCGCAAGCACTGCCGTACCTGAGGATTGGTTGGTTTGCAGATCGCGTATTGCCTGAATGCTTGGCTTGACCGAACTCTTCCAAAAGACCAGGACGGCGGGCTTTCCCGAGAGTTTGCTCAAAGGCATGGTGCGGCCAGGCGCGTACTCGAAGGCAAAGTTCGGCGCCGGCTGCCCTATGCGCGCATTGAGGCGCGGGAAGCTCACCTGAACTGGACCGCGTTTGACGAGGTGCTGTGCCAGAGCTGCGCCTAACTTCTCCAGATCGAGCGGGCCTTCTTCGTGCCAGGCCACGCCGCCGTGCGGGCCGATAATTGCGGTGAGCGGTCCTTTCGCAGACTTGAGATTGAGCGCGTGCTGCCAGGCTTCGACGTCGTCGGTATAGATCACGCCTGGAACATGTGGGGCCTTCGCGATGTGGTCGCCGGCAACAACGGCGACGATTGCGGTCGGCGCGTCGGTACGTTTGCTTTGAGTCAGGGCCTTGCCCAAAGTTTCGAGCGCCGAAACAGATTTTGCATCGGCAAAGTGCACGATGAGATTTGGAGAGCCGGCGCCGCTGCGATCGATCTGGATTGGCGTGTGTCCGGTGACGACGAGTCCTCCCGACGGGTTCGGTTGCGTGACCGCTACCATGGGAACCAAAGCTTTGGGATTCGCAAGGATCCCAGCCAGTCCGACCGGAAAAACCCTGAAGCCGCAGCTTTTGGCCTGAACCTGCTGGTATGTCGCAGGCGTGCCGAAGTTTGAAATACGGCTGCCTTTCACGGTGAGGCATATGGCCGAGTATCCGCCGATTGCCATCGCACTCACGCCGGGATTAGCGACCAAGCCGCCGGTATGCATCACGAACTTGTGCGTATCAGTCGTGAATGGCTGTGGGTTGCCGACTACGCTCCAATCGTATTCCGCGATGTTGCCGCCGGGAATCCACGTTTTGAGTGCGGAATAATCGGTGCCGCCAAAGGCGGTCACGCCACCGGGGCCGGTTGTGTTCGGCGGAATCTGCTCGAACTGGATATAGGGCGCCGGCCAGTCATAGGTGAGCAACGATCCGTGCAAAACGATCCCTGCGGCCTGAACCTCCACTGAGTTGTAAACCATAAACATGCGGGTCGGATGTGCGGGCGCGCTGCCATCGCTTGGCGACAGTTGCGCATTCAGGAAATTCGTGAGGTTCTTGTCTGCGTTGAACGAGTTATCGAGGAGCGCGTTTGCATTGGTGTTGGCGAGGGCGTTTTGAATGGCGCTTCGCACCGAATTGGTGACGCTTCCGGTGAAGTAATCGAGAATTCCGGCGAGCGTGCTGGTGGTGTCAACGGAAACGTTTCCGAGCAGCAGGGAGACAGTGGGCCCGGAAGGAACCAGCGAGAACTCGACGGTGATGGTGAAAGAAAATCCGCTGGGTGGATGACCGTGCGGTTCGGGGCCGGCATGGCCTTGAATGGTGAGGACAATTTTGTCGGGTGGTTTGAGATCGAACGAGGCGCTGTTCAGCTTGATCGGATAGGAATAATGCAGAGTGGTACCGATGCCCCATACGGAGAGGTCAACGGTGAAGGTTGCCGGTGGAAACTGCTGGCTTAGGACGTTGTCGCTGACAGACTGAAGAACGCTGAGCAGGTAGTCACGGCCGACGGCGAAGGCGAAATCGTCATCGCCGGCGAGAAACACGTTGGTCACGCTTGCCGGGTTGGAGGGATGCGAGTTCATGTCGAGCAGAACGGCGAGCGTTTGCGGCAATGTCTTCAACTGCACGTTGGTGATGCTGGACGGAAGAACGACGCTGGAGGGCAGAAACCCAGTCTGCAGCGCGTTCTTAATGCAGAGATTGATGCCCGCAAGGTCTGCTGCACTTAGCGGTTGGCTCGAGAACGACGGCGTGAAGTTGATACTTGCCTGATCGGCCTTGAAATCAATGTCAATGACATGAACGTGGCCGGAGGCAACTTTGTTGATGGGCGCAATAATTTCCAGGTCTCCACGAATGAACTCAGCGAGCGGAGCCGTGTCCTTGTCAGGAATGAAGCGCACCATCACGTTCATACGCACGGCCAGGTTGGTGCCGGTGTTATCGGGGACGCGAACCGTCGGCGGAAAGACCTGAATTTGAGCGATGCCGGAGATGTGACTGGGAATAACTTTTGGCGGCAGCAGAAGGTCGGCATTGAGCAGGATGCCAAGATGTGCAGCCGCTGCGTTGGTGACAGCCGCCGAGCCCGGAATGGGTCTGGGATTTCCGATCTGCCGCTGGTTGGCGATGGGGTCGCCGAATGCATCCACCACGCCGATCACAACCGGAGGAATGGGTTGGGTGGGATGAGGGTTGTCATCCACGCGAGCGGAGATAGAGTGGAGAAACCGCTCGGTCTGGTGCATGGCCGCCAGCAGACGGTCAACAGCAAGAACTCCGAATTCGGCTACGACATCGAAATCACCAGTCAATGCGTTTGCCATTTGGTCACCACCTTTTCAGGCTCTGGGCTTTAGGCTGCAGGCTCTAGGCTTTAGGAATCTTTCTCTACTACACGTAATTTTTGCTGAATGCAGAGTTCGTTAACAACTAGCGGAATTCTGAGTAGAAGTCCGCCATGCAACGTGCCGAATTCGTCTTGCGTATTTCCTTGCTACAGCGGGGCCCGGCCCGACCTTTACCGTCGCCAGTAGAACGTCAGGGCAGAAATAGATAGCAGAGTGATCGCGATGGAAATGACGCGAGCAATGCTGAAAACGCTCTGGGTTTCGCGATCGCGTGCGAAGTCCATCAGCAGCCGGCCTGCGGCATAACCGAGGCATACAAGCAAAAAGACTGCACCGGGAAAAGGGCTGGAGCGGCGAGCAACGAGCGCGGCGACGACCAGGAGCGCAGCCCAGGCGGCTTCCATCAGCTGAGTGGGAATGCGTTTCTTCCATACGCCTTGCGTATTGGGCAAAAACAGTCCGAGCCGCCAGGGCCTGCCCGCGCAGCATCCGTTTAAAAAGCAGCCAATGCGAGTGAAAAACATTCCGATGAGAATGGTGAAAATGGCAACGTCCCAGAAGGCGAGAAAATTCAGGTGCAGCGCAATTAACACGGCTATAGAAACCAGCAGCGCGGCGGGCAAACCGCCGTACATGATGTATCCGCCGTCGCGCCGGTCCCAGATTCGAGCGGGGTTACTGCGATAGATGGGCCATTCGGCGGCAACGTATAACAATCTGGCACCGGCGAGGGCGGGGACAATAAGGATCAGGGTTGCGATATAAACTCGAAGAGCGTCAACGCCGTTGGCGTGCGCAATCAGATTTCCGGCGATGACCCCAAAGACGAGTCCGACATAGAGCATGGCGGGGTAGCTGTGAATCGTGAAGCCTCGCCATTTGAAGAGGACGGGACGCATGGTGTGAAGCCAAAGAACCCTCATTTGCGAGAGTGATACCCAGGTCTCGCAAAGGCGGCGAGACCTGGGGCACCCCAGTCGGGCTTATCTCCAGAAGCCAACCACAAACCGCCGAAATCAGGCTCTATCTCCAAAAAGCCAACAGCAAACCGCCGACGATGCCGATGTCGGCGACGTTGAACACCGGCCACCACTGCAGGTCGATGAAATCAATCACCGCGTTGTAGCGCATGATATCGAGCAGATTCCCAGCGGCGCCACCGAAGGCCAAACCCAGGCCGATCTGCGATACGCGTCCATGAAACCACATACCGGAGCGATGGAGCGCTATTGCAGAAAGGAGCGCGATGAACCAGAGCACTACGAAAACTCCACGCGCGCGGGCGCTGCGGTAAATTTTGTTGAGATTGGCGACGCGACGGATATACACGAACGGGATCCCGGAGACGAAACGCCGGGGAGTCAGCAGTTGCACAGTTCTCTTCGTCCACTGATCGATCAGCAGCAGGGTAGCGCCGGAGGCAAGCAAGCCTGTCACAGATTCACCGCGCCAGAAGGCTTGACCTGTTTATATGAGCGGGGGGTAGAGTGTCAAGCAGGAGAGAAAGCGAAACGCCCCCGGCGTTATCTTTCAGCGCCGAGGGCGTCCACTACGCTTGCCTGTAGCAACCCCATAGTAGGTGGTCTGCAGTCTGAGACGAAGCGCCAACAAGCGTCGATGCACTACGGACTTCACTGTAGGTCCACCTGCATCTTCTTCTTATCGCAATTGACGTGCAGCACGTGCTTCGATCCGGGTTCAAGCTGGGCTTCAAGCGTCTCGATCTGATCGTAAGTATTGCCGGGCGATATGACCCGGACCTGCAGATAATGTTTTCCCGGCGCAAGTTGAAAACTTTGCACCTGATTCATCTCGACTGCACGTAACAAAGGATGTCGCGAATCTGCGCCTCGCAGGTACTCTTCGAAGACCTGGGTGTCATCCAGCCAGACCGACGCTTTGGCGTCGTTGAAATGATGCTGAATTTCGACTTGCACTTTTGCAGACTCGACCGGCGGCAGCGCAGGCGCGGTTTTCGACGAGGCAGAGTCGTGAACCACTTGCTGAGAACGCCGAGGCCGCGGTGTTGGATATTTGGGCAGAGGCTGTGGAAGCGAGGGGAGCGCAGCGACTACCGGCGGAGCGGGGACCGTATTCATGCTCGCGCGCCATGCCAACAATCCAAATGAAAGCAGTGCGATTGCGAGCGAAATTGCGAAGGCAAATTGCGTGTAACGCTCGAATTGATTTTTTGGTTGCGGCGGCGGGTCCATGTCGCGCGCAATCACTCTGGCGAAAAAGCTCGTGGCCTCGGCCAGGGAGTCGTCTGTCCCGCGAAAAAGCTGCAGGTCATGCGAGAGATCTGCGCCACTCTGATAGCGATCGTCCGGATCTTTGGCAATCGCGCGGGAGATGATGGCATCGAGTGCGGGCGGCACTTCGCTCTGAAACGAAGTCACGGGCACCGGCTCAATGTTCATCACCTTGAAACAGACGGTCTGCGCGCTATTGCCTTGAAACGGGCGGAAGCCGGTAATCATGCTGTAGAGAATCACGCCCAGTGAGAACAAGTCGGAGCGAGCGTCGGCGGTTTTTCCCAGCATTTGCTCGGGCGCCATGTAGGCCGGACTGCCTACGACCTGACCGGTCAGCGTGACGTGCTCCTGATTCAGGCGGGCGACGCCGAAATCGGCGATCTTGGCATGACCTTCCTGCGTGACCAGGATGTTTGCGGGCTTGATGTCGCGGTGAATGACGCCTTGGGAATGGGCGTACTCAAGGGCATCGGCGATTTCCTGCGCAAACTGAACGGCGGCATTCATGGGAAGCTTGCCGTTGGCTTCGGAAAGCACTCTGCTCAGGGGTTCTCCCTGGACGTACTCCATCACCAGATACGGCTCGTGAGTTTCGGTGTCTTCTCCGGCGTCGAAGATGGTCACTATGCCGGGATGGGAGAGTTTGCCTGCCGCACGTGCCTCCTGCGCGAAGCGTTCGCGGTATGCACGCTCGCCGCCGTCGTCCTGACTGGCCAGCGAAATGGTTTTGATGGCGACGGTGCGGTGGATCTTAGGGTCGAAGGCGCGGTACACCACACCCATAGCGCCGCGGCCGATTTCCGCTTCGATCTGGTAGCGTCCCAGGGTCTGGTGGGCGAGGGTCTTCACCGGTGAAGAAATGTTAGGGTTTCTGAATGGCAGAGTCAGCAGGGAAAGCTACAAACACTTATTACGGCAGTAACCAAGCACCTGGCACTAATTGGCGCTTCGCTGTTACCCAGGGGCTATTCCCCGGGCCGCTTGCGAAACTCGACTTTGGCTCCCTTGGGTGGGAGGCTGAATGGAAACTCGACGATCAGGTTTTCCACCGGGAAGCGCAGCACGAACTCCTCGGGCTTCCGCCACGGGCCGATCCATTTGTCCTGAATGCTGAAGAAGACCCAGCCGGCGGCGGTTGAATTGGAGGCGTTGAGCGTGACCGGTTTGAGCGCGCGGGTGCTGATGAAGTCCATCATCTCGGTGTAGTCCTTCAGCCGCTGCTGCAGTTCGCTTTCCTTCTGGCCTCTCAGTTCGGGGTGCTTTTTGATGTCGTGGCGCTCGACTTCGTCGGTGAGGTCGTCGACGTTTTCCTGCAGGTGTTGGACTATTTCGTCGGGGTCAAGTGAGCCTTTTACGACCTGATGGTGCTTGGAAAATTCCAGATACATCTTATTCTGCAGGACTTCGAATTGGCTGCTGCCCTTGTAGCGGAAAGTCAGAAACATGCCAATCATAGGCCTGGCTCGGTGCGGGATTTTTTCGAGTTCCTGCCGGTCCAGGGCGAGGGTGATCTCGAAATCGCCGGAATTGAGGCCGTAGTAGGTGCGGCCATCGTCGCCGTCGCGCAGCGTGCAGTTGGCGGTGTTTTCGGTCCAGCGAAGGGTGGGGACGGTCTGCTTGCTGCCGGCGAGGGCGGCCGGGGAGAGGGCTAAACCGACCAATACTGCCATCAGGCGACGCACAGCACGAGTATAGGGCACGACACGGCATACAGGAATCACTGTAGATTGACCTTAGCAAGCAACCTGAACAAGTCCTTTGGAGTCTTTAATTCAGACGTTTTTTCTCCAAGGGGAATCATGAGTACATTCAGGCCTGCTGTAGTTTCTCTCGCACTACTTGTGTCATCTGTCGCCGCCCATGCCGCGGCGCCGTGTACGTTGAACCAGACCAATCCGTCTGTCACAGTTTGCACCCCCGCGCCGAACGCGCTGGTGCAGAGCATGGTCCATCTGGTGGCGGGGACTACGGATACGAATACCGTCACCTCCATGCAGGTGTTTGTTGACGGAGCGCTTACGCAAACGGTTAAGAGTGTTTCGACATTGGATACATTTGTGCCGTTGGCGGTCGGACTTCACAGCATCACGGTGAAGGGCTGGGACAAGAACGGATCGTTCAAGACCGTGGTTCCGGTTGCGATGCAGCCACCTTGCGCGTTGAATCCGGCGAATCAGTCGGTGACCATCTGCTCGCTGGTGAGCGGATCGATAGTGAGCCAGCCCTTCCACGTAGTTGCGGCGGCGACCAATTCCAATCCGGTTAAGTCGATGACATTGTTCATTGATGGAGTCGGCCGTGGCGGCATTTCGAATTCCGCGATTCTCGACATGTATGTCAGTAGTCTGGCGGTTGGAACGCACAAAATCAGCGTGCAGGCGCAGGACAGCACCGGCTTTGTGAGCAAGCAGGTTTTTAATATCTCGGTTACCGACAAGACGCAGGGGCTTTCCAATCTCAAGCACATCATTTTCTTTGTGCAGGAGAATCGTGCGTTCGACGATTACTTCGGAATGCTGGGAGCGTACCGAGTCTCCCTGGGCTTACCAAACAATATCGACGGAATTGATCCGAACGCCGCTTTGCCCAACAGCCAGGGCGTGTTGGTCCATCCGTATCACTATCAGACGGTGTGCACGGAGAATCTCAGCCCGTCGTGGAATGAGAGCCACAACGATGTTGATGGCGGCAAGATGGACAATTTCCTGAAAATGACCAAGTCGGTGCCTTCGACGATCGATCCGACGGGCACACGGGCGATGGGATATTACACCGAGGCGGACATTCCTTCTTATTACGATGCCGCGGCGCGATTCGCTACCAGCGACCGCTACTTTTCGCCGGTGCTGGCGAACACCAATCCCAATCGCATGTATCTTTTCGCCGCGACCTCGTTCGGAAATGCGACTCCAGTTAACCCGCCTACGGGCGGGTTCACGCAAAAGACAATTTTCGAGTTGTTAGATCAAGCCGGAGTCAGTTGGCGTTATTACTATCACGGTAAGTTAAGCTCATCATTTATTCAAAATTTCTCAATTTATAAGAAGGACGCTGCAAAAGTGGTCCCGCTCGGAACGGATACCGGTAACACGAATACGGCCAAGTGGCAGGCCGACATCCTGGACGAAGCCCATTTGCCGCAGGTGCTTTTCATCGAGCGCGGCGGAACCGTTGGACTGGATGAGCATCCCGATGCGAACATTCAGAAGGGCGCCGCGGACGCGGTCAACAACATCATCAATCCGTTCATGCAGAGCGGCGCGACCTGGGCGAACTCGGCGTTCATTCTCACCTATGACGAAGGCGGCGGGCTTTACGATCACGTGGTGCCGGCGCGGGAGATCAATCCAGACGCAATTGCTCCCAATCTTCCCGCTGGCTACGTCCAGGCCGATTTTAACCAGAGCGGGTTTCGCGTACCGATAACGGTTATTTCGCCTTGGGCGCGGGCAAACTTTGTTTCTCACACCACCAGAGATCACTCCTCCATTCTGCGGTTGATCGAGGACACATTCATCAACCCGGCGAACTTGCCTGCCGGAGTGAATCCGTGGCTGACATTGCGAGACCAGAATGCGGACAACATGATGGAGTTCTTCGATTTCTCTGCCGGAGCGCAGTTGTTGAACGCGCCAACGCTTGTACCGCAGCCGACAAGCGGCCTTTGCAAGAACGCGCAGGAGAAAGCGCCGGGATTCTGAAAGGGCAGAAGTCAGAATGCCCCACCCTACGAAAAACGCATAGGGTGGGGCATTTTATTCATTGTTCTAAACTTGGTGGCCCAGTCCCTGTAACCTTCCTAGCTAACACATATCCAAAAACCGTTCTGCTAAGGTTCAGCTAACGTCTCACAATTGAGACAACTTTCACGTGCACGAGAAAGGCAGCTGATGCCGTTTTATGTCCGCTCGCAGTCGGTGGTTTCGCGCGTGATTGCGGGCGAAACGCTGATCATCCCCGTGCGCAAAGGCGTTGGAGATCTGGCTTCGATTTACAGTCTGAACCCGGTGGCGAGCTTGATCTGGCAAGCGATTCAGCAGCCGCGGGAAAAAGAAGAAATCGTCAGCGTGATCGAGCAGGAGTTCGCAGGTGAACGCGCGCAGATCGAACACGACATCGACGAATTTCTCCACGAAATGCGCGCCGCCGGCCTGGTTGAGCCGCTTGCAAAGTGTGTCATTGGAGTTCCCGCATGACGATGAGCGCCGTCTCCTACGGTGAGTTCAGTCTCGGGCTTCATAAACATTTCGGTGATAAACGCACGCCGGTGGAAGTTTCCCTGGAAGTAACGCGCCGGTGCCCGCTCGACTGCCAGCACTGTTACAACAATCTAGAGATGGGCGATCTAGGCGCTCGGAACCGCGAACTGACGAAGGAAGAGTACGCGAAGATCCTGGACGAACTCGCCGAAATGGGCGTTATCTGGCTGCTGTTCACCGGTGGAGAGATTTTTGCGCGCAAAGACTTTCTCGAGATTTACACCTACGCGAAGCAAAAAGGCTTCCTGATCACGCTCTTTACGAACGGCATTCTGATCAACGAAAAGATCGCCGATTATTTACGCGAGTACCCGCCGTTTGGAATTGAGATCACGCTCTACGGAAGAACAAAAGAGACCTACGAAGCTCTGACCCAGCTGCGGGGAAGTTATGAGCGCTGTATTAGAGGTATTCATCAGCTGCTCGATCGCGGGCTTCCGCTGAAATTGAAGACAGTGGGGACAAAGACAAACTGCCACGAAGTTTCCGCGATGAAAGAGTTCTCTGAACAGGAACTCGGTGTTGAATTCAAGTTCGATTCCCTCATCAACCCTCGCATCGACTGTTCCCAGGCGCCGCTTGCGGTGCGGCTTTCGCCCGAAGAGGTGGTTGCCCTAGACCTCCATTGGCCAAAAGTGGCCGCTGAACACCGAAAGAGCTTAGAGAACGGGCTGCAGTCGACAAATAGTGCCGTGAGCTCGGTCTATTCCTGCGGGGGCGGAGTCAAGTCGTTCGCCATTGATCCCTACGGACACATGAGTATTTGCGTGATTTCGCACCAGGATACTTATGACATTCGCAAAGGCAGCGTGCGCGAGGGATGGGAGCAGTTCCTGTTGAAGGTACGACAGCGCGAGTCTCGTACGATTTCAAAATGTACGAACTGCAAGATTAAATCTGTATGCAGCATGTGCCCCGCAAATGGGGAACTGGAAAATGGTGACGCCGAATCACCAGTCGAGTTCCTGTGTGAGGTGGCACACCTGCGGGCAATGGCCCTCGGGTTTGAGGTTCCAGAACACGGTGACTGTGAACTCTGTTCCAACGCCGAGCGTCGTTTTGAACTAATAACTTCAGCCAGGCGCATCGCGTCTCGCGAGATTGATCCGGATTTGTGGGGCGCGCCTCGGCCACTGCTTCCGGTACTGAACAATCCCGTCACAACTGCAGGCTGTGGCGCGTGCGTGTCCTTTCATTAATTCGCTCATTTCGCCATGTGAGGGAGGCAGCTCTTTATGAAGGATGGAAACGAAGGGAAAGGGAAAAGCACTTATCAGTCGCCGCGGGTGACCGCGATCAGTCTTCGGCCGGAGGAGGCGGTGCTGGGACATTGTAAGAGTCCCTCGTCAGCCGGACCGGTGGGAGCGAGTTGTGTGACAGGCGGCGCGTGCAAAACCCAGGGGTCTTGAGCGCGAATCACTCCGACCGAAACACATTCATGCTGGATGAGACAGCAAGCTTCGAAACTTCACCACGCTTCGATTCACAACCGTCACTTCTCTGTGTCGGAGATGTAGTTCTTGGAATTGACGGTGGCTCCTCCCATCACACTGATCCTGGTTCCAAACTCGACGTATTCCGGATTGCGGAAGGTGACCCGGACATCAACGTCCGGATTGAGGTGGAGGAAAGTCTTAAGCCCTGGAGTGGCGAACCAGCATTTGACTCTGGAGCTGTCTGGAAAGTTTTTCACGAACGCGACCAACTCGTCTTTGATTTTGCCAGTGACGCTCTGGGGTGCGACCCCTATAAGCGCATGCAAACCCGAAATTTCGTATCGGCGCAAATCATCTTGAACGGTGACTTGCTACCCGACCACGCATGGCCATTGGAATATCCGGCTGACGAACTGCTGATCACTAATTACCTTGCTCACTACGGTCTTGGAGTTGAGGTACACGGCTGCGGACTTATTGATCAGGAGCGCGGAGGGTTTCTTTTTCTCGGACATTCCGGCGCTGGCAAGAGCACAACTACGCGGCTATGGAAGTCGGTGCGCGATCCGGAAATCCTCAGCGACGACCGCATCATCTTGCGCCTGCACGAGGGCGAACTCTGGATGTACGGAACGCCGTGGCACGGCGAGGCGGCATTCGCCTCGGCTGAAAAAGCGAAGCTCAATCGTATTTTTATTCTGCAGCACGGGCCAGACAACGAAGTAACTGCGTTATCGCCTGCCCGGGCTGCAGGTGAGTTGTTCGCTCGCTGCTTCCCGCCTTTCCATAGCGCACATGGCCTGCAGAACACCGTTGAATTTCTGGAGCGCGTCGTCTCAACCGTTCCTTGTTACGAGTCTCAGTTTGTGCCTGATAATGGCGCAGTTGAGATCGCGCTAAATTTTCATGATTGAAGACCGGACTCACTCCGCTGCCTTCAGCCAGGTTGCCGATTCTTTGTTGGCGTCTGGTGTGGAATTTCGATTTCAGGCCTGCGGACGAAGCATGCTGCCGTTCATTCAGGACGGTGAGATTCTGCACGTGCGAGCGGTTGATCCGAAGGAAATCAGAGTATGTGAAATCGTGCTGTACAGAGACCAGTCACGATTCAAGGCGCATAGGGTAACTCGAAAAAGACGCAACGTATTTACGACGCGCGGGGACGCATCCCTGGAGGCAGATCCGGTAATTCGAGGAGAGCAAATCGTGGGAAAAATCACAGCAAAAGAATGCGCGACAACGGGACGCTTGGTTTCTTTTGATGGGCCGGGATCGAGAATACGCTACGCGCTTTGGGCAAGCAGGCGCTTTTTGTCGACGAAACTTCGTGGCTGGCTGTCGCCCCGAGTCGTCGCCGGGGTCTCGTTGTTGCTTACGACGTTCATTTTCTCCACGAACACTCTCGCGCAACAAACTGTTGGCGGCGTAGCACTCGACAACGCGAACTCTCAGGCTTTCACCGTCGGTGGAAGCGGAACGACCTGCACAGCGGGGACAGGCACCACATGGAACTGCAGCTTTAACCACACTACGAATACCGTAATTGGAAGCACCGGTTTGCTGGTGGTGGGATTCAGCCTGAATATGCAGGGCAACGGCTCTGATAGTCAGGTGACCGCGGTTTCGTACGGCGGAACCTCGATGGGATCGCCGCCGGTGAATTACAGCCCGGGCAATAACTTTCGGGTGCAGATCTATTACTTGAAGACTCCGGCTACGGGCACGAAAACAATCGCGTTTACTGTGAACAAGACCGGTGGTCAGGGCAATCCGCTCGGGCTCGTAGCCGGTGCGATATCGCTCTATCAAGTGAACCAGACATTCGGTGGTACTTATCCGATAACGGCTTTTGCTACCGGAACCAGCGCCACCGCAGGCGTTACATTCAATGGCACCAATAAGCCCGTAAACAACGACGGCATAATCGACGTGCTCGCAGTGGCTCAGGGCACAATCGTGACTCCAAACACGAGCATCACAGCACCGTTGGTCTTTGAAAACACACGATGGGATGCGCAATCGGGAACGAGTGGGCAGGACGTTAAAGGTCACAGTTCGAGTGGCGGCGGCATTGGTGCGACTCTGACCATGCAAGAAGGGCTGGGCGCAAGCACGGCATGGACAATCGCCGCCATCGCAGTTCCCTCATCGCAGCCCACCGCCGTAAAGACGGACGCCTTCTCAGTTACACAAACTTCGAGTGGGGCTCGTCTTTCCTGGCACACCAGCGGCGAAATGCACAACCTTGGGTTCAACCTTTATCGAGATGTGAGTGGGCAGAAGATCAAAATAAATCCATCGTTGATTGCCGGGTCGGCTTTGCTCATGCGTGAGTCGGCCGAGCAACACGGAGCCCGGACTTACGGCTGGATAGACCGGAGTACGCAGAGTTCGGGGTTGTATTGGCTCGAAGACGTGGATGTGAATGGGATCAGAACGCTTCATGGGCCGGTGCAAGCTGAAGTGCAAGTCACGCCCATGGCGCAGTTCTCTTCAATGGTTTCCCGCAGTTCACCCACACTCGGGGATTTTGCGCGCTCAAATAGTTCGAGCAGCTTTGACGGAGCGGGTGTGCGAGAAGCGCGAGTTCATCCAACAAGTACGCCCGCGACTCGAGCGGTCGGTTTCCAGTTGGCATCGCAACGCGGGGTGAAACTTTCTGTGGACCATGAAGGCTGGTATCGCGTAACTCAGCCAGAACTGGTGGCAGCGGGATTGAGTCGGGACGTGGATTCTTCGAAGTTGCATCTCTTCGCGGAAGGGGTTGAGCAAGCGATTCGAGTCACCGGAGCGAAACCCGGCTTCGGTGCCGATGCGGCGATCGAGTTCTACGGCACAGGGATCGATACGCCCTACACGGGCGAGAGGGTTTATTGGCTGGTGGCGAGCGATCGCGCCGGCAAGAGGATTGAGACGGCGTCTGCGGGCAGTTCTGGACCGGCGGCGCAAAGTTTCATTCAGACCATCGAACTGAAGCCACGCACCACGTACTTTGCAGCTTTGCTGAAAGAAGACACAGACAATTTCTTCGGCAACGTAGTTTCGCCTGTTCCGGATACCGAGACCATAAACGTTTCTAACGCTATTCAGGGCCAAGGCAAGCTTGTGGTTGCGATGCAGGGAATCACGCTCGGTCAGCAACATGACGTGACCGTGACCTTGAACGGCGCGACGCTCGGCAGCGTGAACTTCGCCGATCAGGAGAAGGGCAAGGCGACACTGCAAATTCCGGCGGGAGTGCTGATCAACGGCGCCAATACGATCACATTCACGGCGCAGTTGGGCGATAGCGATCTGAGCCTGGTGGACTACATTCATCTCAGCTTCCCACACAGCTTCACGGCTGAATACGACCGACTCAAGTTCACGGCGGCAGCGGGACAGGCGATCACTGTTTCGGGCTTCTCGAATCCGCCCAGCAGGTTGGTGGACGTCAGTGATCCGGAACGACCAGTCGCGGTTAGATTCAAGACTTCAGGGCAGAGCGGAAACTATGTGTTGTCGAGCAGCGTTCCGTGGGATGTGTCTGCTGCTCACACGCTGATGGCGCTCTCGGACCTGCAGCTTGGCTCTGCGGCAGGGATTGCCGTTCATCTGCCGACGAATCTGCACAGCCCGCAAGCGGGCGCTGAAGCGGTGATGCTGGCAGCGCCGCAGTTTATGGATCAGGTTCGGCCGCTTGCCCAGATGCGGCAGGCTGAAGGACGAACGGTTGCGCTCATCAACGTCAACGACGTCTATGACGAATTCAACTTCGGCGAGCGCACGCCGCACGCAATCCGCAACTTTCTGTGGACGGCCAGCAACGCGTGGCAGAACAAGCCGCACTACCTGGTGCTGGCCGGCGATGGCTCGGTTGATCCGCGAAATTATCTGGGATTTGGGTTTCTGGATTTTGTTCCCACAAAGGTGGTGGTGACTGCTCAACTAAAGACCGCGTCCGACGACTGGTTCTCCGACTTCGGGAACACGGGATTTGCGAAGATCGCGACTGGCAGGCTGCCGGCGCGTTCATCGGCGGACATGCAGACTATCGTGGGCAAGATCGTCGGGTACAACAACGGCGAAGGAGGGGCCTGGACCAACCAAAGCATGCTGGTGGCCGATGTTGACGATCCGTCGGTGAGCTTCTCGCAGGCGGCACAGTCGGTTGAGAAGATGTTGCCTTCGAATATGAATGTGACCGACGTTTTTGCCGGGACACTGGGGGCGGGAACGGCGCAGCAGGCGCTGCTGGCGGGAGTCAACTCCGGCAAGCTGCTGGTGAATTACAACGGGCATGGGTCGGTGGAAATCTGGGGCAGCGGTCTTTTGAATGACAGCCTGGCAAGTTCACTGACCAATGGAACCAAGCTTCCGATGTTCGTAGCCATGAACTGCCTGAACGGCTTCTTCCATGACGTTTATACGCAGAGCCTGGCGACTGCGCTGATGCTTTCACCGAACGGAGGAGCGGTTTCGGTGTGGGCGTCTTCCGGGCTGACGGAGCCGGGGCCGCAGTTCCAGATGGACCAGGCTTTCGCGCGGGCGTTGTTCACGCAGCCGGGCATGGCGGTCGGCGATGCGGTGCTTAGAGCAAAGTCTGGGATCGAGGACTCGGACGTGCGGAAAACGTTCATCCTGTTTGGAGATCCGATGATGCGTCTGAAGTCGGCGGCGGACATGAGCGCCGGCGGAGGGAAAGTGCCCGGACTTGGCGATCTGCCAGTGATCCATCCGCCGCTGCGCGACCCGAGGGCGGGACGGGAAATGGAGTAGTCCCCACACACCGAAGTCAAAACCCCTGCCGTAGCAAGAATGCCGGAGCGGCCGGACACTCGGCCACGGCGTTCATGCCGCCGCCGGCAAGACGTAGCGAGCTACGTCTCTACATAGAGTTAGCGGTGAGAACAGGAAATCCTCAGAAAACCCCAAGCTGGAAGTCATGACTATCAGGCGACGTTTTCGTCGAATTAGCGTATGCGATCGGGGCGAGTCGTCCTATCTATCTGCTGCGCCTTCGCGGGTGCTACCCTCAACCTGAATGGGCAGGTGAAACCGGCAACTGCTCCGAAGGTTGCCGTGGCTGTCCGGACCGACCACCCTCCGCGTCTCGACGGTACCCTGAACGACCCGCTTTGGAGTGCCGCTCCCGTGATCGGAGACTTCCGCCAGAAGGAGCCGCTCGAAACCCAGCCGGCGACCGAGCAGACGGAAGTTCGCATCCTGTTTGACTCGCGGCACATTTATTTTGGGATCCGCTGCCGCGACGACGCGCCGAAGAGCATTGTCGCCAACGAACTGCGACGAGACCTGACTCAGGACCTGGACGACAATTTTGCCGTCATCATCGATCCCACCCTGAGCCACCGAAATGGTTACGTCTTTGAGGTCAACCCGCTCGGGACACAGCGGGACGGCGCGGTCATTGAAGAACAGGCGCCCCCGCAAAGCGATTCGATTGTGGACTCGAGCTGGGATGGGCTGTGGAATTCCGCGGCAAAGCGCACTGACGATGGCTGGACCGCGACGATTGAAATTCCATTTAACACGCTGAATTTTCATGGCGGGTCGGACGTGACCTGGGGAATCAACTTTCGCAGGTTTATCCGCCGAAAGAATGAAGAGGACGAATGGTCCGGATACTTCAGGGTGTTTGGTTTCTGGCGTCTCTCGCAAGCGGGAACGCTGCAGGGATTAAAGGGAATTGAGAGCGGGCGGCTGCTGGTAATTAAGCCGTATGGGTTGATCGGATCCCAAAGCGTGTCAGGGCAGTCATGGGACGCGCTGCACACTGGTGGCGTGGACGTGAAGTATGGATTGACCAGCAATCTGATCGCGCTGGGGACTGTGAATACGGATTTCTCCGATGCAGATGTCGATCAGCAGCAATTCAATCTCACTCCGTTTCCGATTCTGATTCCGGAGAAGCGGCGTTTTTTTCTCGAGGACGAAGACGTGTTCAACTTCGCCCTGTGGAACGAAGATTTGCTGTTTTTCAGCCGGCAAATCGGGATCGATCCGGTGAGCGGCAGGGAAGTACCGATTGATGTAGGCGGAAAGGTCGCCGGCCATGCCGGGGGCTTCGATCTGGGATTCATGGACGTTAAGACTCGTGCGGAAGATTTTGCGCCGTATGCGAATTACTCGGTTGCGAGGGTGAAGAAGCCGCTGACGCCGGGATCCTACATTGGCTTTATCGCGACGAACAAAGAATCGGGGAACCCTTTGGATCCTTACAACCGGTCCGGCGGAGTGGATGCCAAGTTGGTCGTGTTCCAGAACCTCAATCTGAGAGGGTATTACGCCAAGTCATGGACGCAAGGCTTGAGCGGGGAAAATGCCGCGTTTGGCGGACGCCTCACGTATGCGAACAACTGGTTCAATATCTATGCGGGACATGGCATAACCGAAAAGAACTTCAACCCGGAAATCGGTTTTGTGACCCGCATCGACGATCAGCCGACGATTGTTCAGACGGAGTTCACGCCGCGTCCGCATGCGCTGGGGATCCGCGAGCTGGGTCTGGGCGGATTCGTTTTTCATGACCCGAATACGGAAGGGCTGCTGGTTTACAAGGAGTGGAGCCCGGCGATTCGAGTTCAATTTAACAACAGCGCGCAGATTAATAGCGATCCCTACGATGTGCAGCACCAGGTGCTGCTGCAGCCGCTGCATCTGTACAAGAACATCTCGGTTCCGGCAGGAGCATATACGTTTGCGGAACATAACATCGCCTACACATCTTCCGGAAATCACCGCATGACATACACGGCGCAGGCGCTTTGGGGCGACTATTATTCGGGGACGTTGAAGAGCGCTACATTCACGGCGCAATATCGTCCGAGTGCACATTTGACCCTGGCCGCGAACAACACTCTGAACGTATTCCGGCTGCCGCAGGGGAATTTCAGTATTGAACTGGCGGGACTGCAGATTAGCTACGCCTTCAACCGGTTGTTGAATCTGACGACGTTTCTGCAGGCGGACACCGGACAACTTCAGGCGGCAAGCGCAAATATTCGCTTGCGATATACGTTTCGCCCGGACAGCGACCTCTACGTGATCTACAACAATGGGACCCGGTTCCAGAGTCTGGTGGCAGGGAATCCGGCGCTGGTGCGCGAGCAGAGGTTTGCGATCAAGGGGACGTATTCGTGGTCGAGGTGAGGAAGACAGCACTCTTGAAAAAACAAAGCCCTGTCATCCTGAGCGAAGTCCGTCTTGCGCGAAGCGCAAGACGGATGTAGTCGAAGGACCCCAAGCGCTTTTGTACCAGCAAGAGCGTAGGAAGGCATTCTCAAGACGCCGTGTGGTGGAAATTCCTCGCGGAGCTTGTGGAACTGTACAGGGTCGCGAGGTCCATCGACTCCGTAAGAAGTCCGCTTCGCGAACTTCTTACTGCGCTCAGGATGACAGACGATTTATCACGCTAAGGATTACCGGACAGCAGGGAATTACTTTAAATCGACCAAAGTCCATTGCCTCCGCGAACTATAATTGTTCGCGGGGTACGTCCCGGTGGATGCCGACTTTCGTATTGGCGAGTTCCTGGTCAGTCCAGCACTGAATCAGATTTCACGGAACGGCACGAGCGCCCGTATTGAGCCCAAGGCCATGCGCGTGCTGGTTTATCTTGCTGAGCACCCCGGGGTTGTAAGCAAAGAACAATTGATTTCGGCAGTATGGCCGGATGTTTTTGTCTCTGAGGACGTGCTGCCGGGTTGTGTTTCCGCGCTGCGCAAAACGCTCAACGATAGTGCGCGACAGCCAAGGTTCATTGAGACCATCCACAAGGGCGGTTATCGGCTGCTGGTGCCTGTGGAGCGCGTAAACGGGAATGGCGCTGCGCATGTTGTACCCGAGCCCTTTAAGATTGCTGAGCCACGAGGCCGCACCCGCCGGTTAGCCATTGCGATCGCCGTGATACTGACTGCTTCGGTCCTGATTGCCGCCTTTGCCTGGCCGCGTCATCAATACGACTCTGTGGCCGTCCTTCCATTCACCGACGCTTCCGCAGATTCTGCTACCCAATACCTGAGTGACGGTATCGCTGAGCAGGTTGTCAACGATCTCTCGCAGGTCAGTACTTTGCGGGTGATGGCTTGGGCGACGGTCTGCCGCTATCACCAACATGACATGGATGTGCGCGCAGTGGGGCGGCAGTTCGGTGTTAAGGCCATTCTTAGCGGGACTCTTCTTCGCGACGGCGATCGCCTGGTGCTGCGCACGGAGTTGATCGACGTGACTCGTGGCTCGCAGCTTTGGGGAAAACAATACGATGCGAATGCCGCGGATGCCCCGAAGCTGCAGCAGCAGATATCTCAGGACATCGCTTCAAACCTGCGCGTACGCCTGACGGAAAGCGAACAGGAGCGGATTCAACGGCACTATAGCGCATCGCCGGCCGCCTACGAGCTGTATTTGAAAGGCCGGTTCTTCTGGGACAAGCGGACGAAGCAAGGACTCAGCCAGGCAATCGACTACTTTCAGCAAGCGATTAAGGCCGATCCGGATTATGCGCTCGCCTACGCGGGCCTGGCAGACAGTTATGCTCTGCTCGATGACTGGGGCGACACGGCTCCGCGCGATTCGTTTCCCAAGGCGCGTGCCGCCGCCGAGAGGGCCATCGCGCTCGATGACTCGCTCGCTGAGGCCCACGCTTCGTTGGCTATGGTGCGCGAGGCATACGATTGGGATTGGATTGGCGCCGAGCAGGAGTTCAAACGCGCAATTGAGTTGAATCCGAACTATGCGACTGCGCACCAGTGGTATGGCCTATTTCTGGCGAGCATGGGACACTTCACGGAGGCAGAGGCGGAAGTTCGGCGCGCACGCGAGCTTGATCCGCTTTCGCCGATCGTCAATATGGCGCTGCCCGAGGTTTATACCTGGGAGCATCGCGAGGATGATGCAATTGCTGAGTACAAGAAGATCGTCATAATGGACCCGGCATTCTGCGGCGCGCACGGAAATCTCGCATACCTATACGAAAGAAAGCGCATGTATGCAGAGGCATTGGAAGAACAGCAGCGAAATAGCGCTTTAGCCGGTGATTCAGACTTCATGCGCAAACTTCAAAAAATCTATGCGACTTCTGGTTATGAGGCGATGCTTAGGGAAGAGCTGATGAAGGAATTGGAAGATCGCGCCCAAGGAAAATACGGAAAGGCACTGGGAATTGCCTCGTATTATGCGATGCTCGGAGATGAAGCGCACGCTCTCGAATGGATCGAGAAAGGCTACGAAGAACGCTCCAGCGGGATGCAGTACCTGGCGATTGATCCTCAATTCGACGCGATTCGCTCGAATCCGAAGTATCAATATTGGTTGGGGGTTCTAAACCTGTCGGCGGTGAAGCCGCGAACGTAGAGAAATATACTTCTCAAACCACGCGAATCGAACCGGGATACTCGGTCAACAACGAGTCCGTCGTTAGTAGCGTGACACCTTCAACCATCGCCTGAGCAACCAGCACCCGGTCAAACGGGTCCTTGTGAATCGCGGGGAAACTTTCCAGGGCGACAACGTGATCGCTCACGATAGGCAATTCGCCATACCCATTGTCAAGTAGTCCGCGACGCAGCAATCGCGGGTCAACCGAGAAATCCTTCCGGCCCAATGCGCGCTTGATTGATATCTCCCATAAACTCGCCACACTGAAGAGAAGCTCATGGTCGGAATCGTCGAGCAGGCTGCGGGCGGTTCGCGAAAGTCGAGAGGGCTCACCCGCAGCCCAAAGTAGAAGATGTGTATCCACCAGCAGCTTCACTCGCCACCGTTGAACATTTTTTCAATCTGCTTTCGACCCATCTGATCGAAGTCGTCTGGCACTGAGATCTGACCGCTCATGAAGCCAAGCCGGCGGACCTTTCGTCCGGTGGGGGCATCGAGTGGGGTGACTTTGACAACCGGTTTGCCAGCTTTCGCAATTATGAAGGGCTCGCCTTTCGAGGCTTCGTCGACGAGTCTGGACAGGTGGGTTTTGGCGGCGTGGATGTTCACCATCTTCATAGACTAAGTTTACTTAGTCTAGTCATGCCTGTCAAGCAGCCTCAGGACACTCCGCCCATCAGGCGCTTAGTCGGCTTTATCAAGACCGCAAGGACAATCCCTGCCGCGATTGCGACTGCGCCTCCAACCCCAAATAGTGCTGGCAAAGGAACGGTCTCGTAGAGCGAACCAGCTTTGCCAGCCAACCAGTTTCCCGTTCCGACCGAGAGGAACCAGACGCCCATCACAAATCCCTGCGCGCGGATGGGTGCAAGCTTAGTCATCGCGCTCAGTCCCACAGGGCTAAGGCACATTTCGCCGACCACGCTGAGCAGATAGCAAACGTTGAGCCAGTTCGGAGAAACGTGAGTTCGATAAGCCGGAGGAACCATCACCAGGAAACTCAGCCCGACAATTACAACCCCCAGAGAAAACTTCGTGGGATAAGACGGTTCGCGGCTGCCAAGCCGGATCCACAGCCAGGCAAATAGTGGTGCGAAGGGGAAGATGACCAGGATCGGCTGAACCGATTGATACCAGCTAGCCGGGAACTCGTAACCGAGAATTACGCGGTTCGTGGCACGTTCCGCAAACAGGCTCAAAGTAGAGCCAGCTTGTTCGTAGATGCCCCAGAAAATTGCCGAGGCGATGAAGAAAACGAGAATCGCGGCCGCTCGTTTGCGCTCTTCAAGGGACCAGCCTTTGCCAAGAATCATCCACGCGAAAACGACTGCAGCCAACGCAATCAGTATCCATCCCAGGCCGTTTGAAATTTGTTCGGCAGTAATGGTGAATACACCTTGAGAAGCCAGGGCCGCAGGCACGATAATCGCGACCAAAAATGCGGCTACGGCAAGTGATCCGAGTCGCTTCTGCTTTCGGTCGCGTTCGAGGTCGCCGGTGCTGGCGGGATGCAAGCCCGCCGCACCCAGCCAGTTTCGATTGAGCATGTATTGGATTAGTCCAGCAACCATGCCCACGGCCGAAGCCACGAACCCAAGCCTCCAACTCCTTCGTTCACCTATCCACCCACAGATGATCGGCGAGATGAATGCGCCGAGATTGATGCCCATGTAAAAAATCGAGAAGCCAGCGTCACGGCGGCGATCTTCGGGGGCATAGAGTTGGCCAACAATGGTGCTGACATTGGGTTTCAGCAGGCCGGTTCCGATCATGAGGCAGCCAAGCCCGGCGTAAAACGCCGTGATACTCCGTGAGGCCAGGAACAAGTTGCCCGCAGAGATCAGGATTCCTCCGTACAGAACGGCGCGTCTCTGGCCGATGATGCGGTCCGCAACCCATCCCCCGGGAAGGGCCAAGAGATAGACCATCGCCGTATAAAACCCATACAACGACCCCGCCTTCACCACTGAAAATCCCAGGCCGCCGTGAGCCAGGTCGGCGGTCATGTAGAGGATGAGCAGGGCGCGGGTTCCGTAGTAGCTGTAGCGCTCCCACATCTCGGTGAAGAAGCAGGTGGCAAGGCCGCGGGGATGGCCGAAGAACCGGGTGTCGGTGGAAACGGTTGAAACAGAGGTTGTGGATGCCAGGGTGGTGCTCCCTTAAGGCTAAGATGCTGCCCCGTGGAAGATAGCAGAGGGCGCGGAATTTCGCACGTTGCTTCCTCTGTGGCGTTCCTCTGTGCCCTCTGTGATTGCATTTTTAAGCTGCCCAAAAGCTCTTAACCACGAGGACAGAGTTACACAGAGGAAAGCCACAGAGGCCTACCTCAAACTCCCGATTACCCCGGTGATAGCACCGAGGGAATCTTCGCCTAGCCTGATGAACCCGCCAAAATGATCAAGTAGCGGGTTTCCGCCTTGTGGGAGAGCTCATTTATGCGCCTGAGAATTCTGGTTGCCACATTGCTGGTCGCGGCCTTTGCCCATGCCAAAGAAAAGCAGTACCAGAGCGGCAAGCTCATGAAGATGGAATCGGTGAAGTGCGGCACGGATGAGAAGAACGGAAAGAGCCTTGCCGGCGAAATGATCGGCACTGACTCCGCGCACATGAAGACGAAGGAATTGCTGTGCCAGCAATACACGCTGCAGACCGAAACCGTGATTTACACCATCCAGCCAAAGGATGACAAGCATCCGGCGTTGCTGCCGATCGGCGAAAAAGCCCAGTTCCGCATCGACAAGGACAAGATCCAGCTGCGGGTGGAAGATGCGGACGATAAAGAGCGCGAGTACCTGGTCATTTCCATGGTGCCGAAGCCGTCTGACGAACAGGCGACGACGTTGTCTAAGAAGTAACCAAGGACAGGATGAGGAACCCTAGTTAAGTCATTAGTGCTCAGGTATTTTCCCTCACAATTTCAGGTTTCTCCGGCTTCTGCTACCCCATCCGCCTGATTGCCAGCGCCATCTGAACTTCATACTCTGGCAATGTCAACTCAGGTGCGGAGGAACTGGCAATGCCCCCCCAATCACGCACTACGCTTGCAGCCGCTCTGTTTTTCGGGCTTGCTTTTTCTGGGTACGTACAGGCGCAGACCCAGCAGCAACCGGCGCCCGGCGACCTCATCAAGGCAGTCATTCAAAGGGAACTAGGTTCTGGTGCTTCGTCAGATGTTCAGTGGAAGTATGTGCTCGAAAAGGAGATCGACGGGAAGCAGGAGACCCGGGAGGTGGTAGAGACCAAGTCTGGTTCGCTCGACCGGTTGCTCGCGATTGCTGGCCAGCCCCTGGGCACGACGCAGCAGCATGACGAATTGCAGCGACTTCTGCGCGTTTCGCACAGCCTCGAAGAGCAACGCAAGCTCGCCGACGCCAGGAAAAAAGACGCAGACCAATGCGTCGCCTTCCTCAAGATGATTCCTCAGACATTCATCTTCGAGTATGCCGGAGAGCATGCCGGGCCTAAGGGTGAACTGGTCAAGCTGACTTTCAAACCCAATCCCAACTTCCAGCCGCCCACCCGTGAAGGGAAGGTCATGCATGAATTGGCCGGGACCCTGTGGGTTGACATCAAACAGCAGCGCCTGGCGGCGATCGATGGACAGTTATTGAATGAGGTGAAATTCGCCGGAGGGCTTCTGGGCCACCTTGAAAAGGGCGGCCGCTTCAATGTGAAGCGGACGGAAATTGCTCCCGGGCAGTGGGAGATGACGGACATGGAAGTCAATATGCGCGGCAAAGCGCTCCTGTTCAAGACGATATCCGTGCGCCAGAAAGAGCGGCACCACGATTTCGAGCGCATACCTGACGACATGACCATGGCAGACGCGGCCGCGATGCTCATGAATAAGAGCCTGCTCGCGGAGAAGCGTTAACGGTTGGGTTTGCGATCGAGCATTAGTCGAAGCCCCGTTCAGACGTGAGAGAAATGCGGTGGGTACGGTATGGAAATGCCGCACGGGCGTTAATAGTCTGGCATTACTGCAGCACGTACCAAGGATCGAGAAGTCTTTGTAAGCGGGCCAGCAGAAAGTTGAAAGTAGGAGAGATTCATGCGGACCCGCGCCCTCGTTGCAGCTTCATGCCTTTTTGTCTGCCTCAGCTTTAGTGCTAGCCCGGTCAATGCGCAGCAGAACGGCCCGTCTTCACAATCCAATAATGAAGTCACTGCGGAAGGCAGAGTCACGTCCGTCAGCCGGACCACTGTGGTGATTCGCACGGATGAGAACCAGTATCAGCTTTTTACTTACGATAGCGCCACAGTGCGCCCGAGAACGCTGGCACTAGGCGCCCGGGTTCGGGTTAGCGCCGGATCGGCAGACGAAAATGGAACGCGCGTAGCGACGAATGTAGAGGTGATCAGCGCCGCTGGCGGGGGTGCGGGCAACACCGCGGACAAGGGCGCGCAGGCAGCTCCGGTGCCGCAGCAGGTGCGGACGGCTGAAGCCGAAATTCGCCGCGAGAGCCGACGCTGGCGCTTAGGCGCGCGCGCAGGTGTAGGTTTCGATCCTGAGTTGTTTACCTTTGGCGTGCAATCGCAGATGGGACCCATGTTCCATCCGCGTGTGCTGTTCCGGCCTAATGCCGAATTTGCCTTCGGAGAAGTCACGGACTTGATTGCCCTGAATCTGGAAGGCATTTATCGGTTTTCCACGCCGTATCGC